>Ga0316204_10003889_pt1 | contig 28360 bp, 24 predicted proteins | sample 6monrhotite_MG_2_FD_205661 | JGI IMG/M metagenome (GOLD analysis project Ga0316204, IMG submission 205661) | Microbial mat bacterial communities from mineral coupon in-situ incubated in ocean water Damariscotta River, Maine, United States -... | ecosystem: Environmental > Aquatic > Marine >...
AGGCATACCTGGATTATTCCATGTACGTCATTCTTGACCGTGCATTGCCATTTATTGGTGATGGGCTAAAACCGGTCCAAAGGCGCATTGTGTATGCAATGTCAGAGCTAGGCCTGAATGCTACGGCAAAGTATAAAAAGTCAGCACGTACCGTGGGTGATGTATTGGGTAAGTTTCACCCACATGGTGATAGTGCCTGTTACGAGGCCATGGTGTTAATGGCGCAGGAGTTCTCATACCGACACCCCTTGGTTGATGGCCAGGGTAACTGGGGTTCACCAGATGACCCGAAGTCATTTGCAGCGATGCGTTATACAGAATCTAAATTATCGCCATATGCTGAAGTGTTATTGCATGAGTTGGGGCAGGGTACAGTTGCTTGGCAGCCAAATTTTGATGGAACGCTCGAAGAACCTAAGTCACTACCAGCACGCCTACCTAATGTATTGCTAAATGGTTCTACTGGCATAGCGGTAGGTATGGCGACGGATATACCACCGCATAATTTACGTGAAGTCGCGACGGCTTGTATTCGTTTGTTGGATGAGCCTAAGGCTAGCGTTGCAGAGTTATGTGAGCACGTGCAGGGACCAGACTATCCGACAGATGCAGAAATTATTACGCCGCGAGAAGATTTGCTGGCGATGTATGAAAAAGGCAATGGGAGTATTCGAGCCCGTGCCAAATACGAAAAGGAAGATGGTGATATTGTTATTACCTGCTTACCGCATCAGGTCTCTGGCAATAAAATATTAGAGCAAATTGCTCAACAGATGACGGCTAAGAAACTACCTATGCTAGAGGATATTCGTGATGAGTCTGATCACGAGAATCCAACGCGTTTGGTGTTAGTGCCTCGATCAAATCGAGTAGATGTAGAACAATTGATGACACATTTATTTGCGACCACAGATTTAGAACGTACCTATCGTGTCAATATGAACATGATAGGTATTGACGGTAGGCCAGGCGTTAAAAATCTGCGAATGATTTTAAAAGAGTGGCTGACTTACCGTATTCAGACGGTTACTAATCGACTTAATTGGCGCTTAGAAAAAATTAATAAGCGTTTGCATTTATTAGATGGTTTGTTAATTGCTTTTTTGAATATTGATGAAGTGATTCAGATTATTCGTGAAAATGATAAGCCTAAGCCCGTGTTAATGAAGCGCTTTAATTTAACTGATATCCAGTCTGATTATGTATTGGATACCAAGTTACGTCAGTTAGCTCGTCTAGAAGAGTTCAAAATTCGTGAAGAGCAACGAGAGTTGGCAGAAGAGAAAGATAAGATAGAAAAACTATTAAGTTCAGAGCGTCGTTTAAAAACATTAATCAAAAAAGAAATTTTAGATGATGCGGAAACCTACGGTAACAAACGCCGCTCACCTATTGTTGCACGTGATGCTGCACAGGCGATGGATGAATCAGCGCTAATATCGAGTGATCCAATTACTGTTGTATTATCCGATATGGGATGGGTGCGTGCTGCGAAAGGTCATGAAATTGATACCTCTAAACTCAACTTTAAAGCAGGCGATGCACATCGTTCATCGGCCGCAGGTAAATCAAATCAACAGGCTGTGTTCCTCGATAGTACGGGCCGTGCTTATACATTAGGTGCACATACTTTGCCATCGGCTCGAGGACAGGGTGAGCCATTAACTGGTCGCTTTAATCCACCTGCGGGTGCGGTGTTTGTGTCAGCTATTATGGGCGACCCGAAAGATTTGTATTTATTTGCAACCAGTTTTGGTTATGGTTTTGTATGCGAATTAGGTGAATTACATTCAAGAACTAAAGCAGGTAAAGCATTCTTAAAAGTTCCTCCTGGTGCTAAAGTTTTACCACCGGTAAAAGTTCGCAGCATTGAAGATGACTTTATTGTTGCGATTAGTTCTGAAGGTCATATGTTAGTAACTGAGTTGTCAGAATTGCCACAAATGTCGAAAGGTAAGGGTAACAAGATTATTAATGTTCCTTCTGCCAAGTTGAAAGACGGTGAGGAATGGGTGTGTGCAATTGATCTCGTTCAGGACGGAGAAAAGCTTGTAGTGAATGCAGGTAAGAAACACAAAACCATGAGCGGTGGCGAGGTTGATGAGCACTATGCTGAGCGTGGCAAGCGTGGTTTGAAATTACCGCGTGGTTATCAAAAAGTTGACTCAATAGAAGTACAAATCAAACAGAAGTAATTTTGCCCATACGCCTTACTAGTTATTGCTATCAAACTTCGATGACTAGTAAGCCGTTGGTTAATATATAAAAGGTAAGTTATGTTAATTGTTGTCTCCCCCGCAAAAACACTGGATTATGATACGCCGCCGAAAACAAAAACATTTACTATTCCAGATTATCTGGATGATTCAGCTGAGTTGATTCATCGAATGCGTCAGTGCTCATCGCTAGATATCTCGGAGATGATGAAGGTTAGTACAAAAATTGCAGACCTTAATTTCGATCGGTTTGAGGTATGGGATAGAAAGTTTACAGAAAAAAATGCTAAACAAGCAGTGCTGGCATTTAAGGGTGATGTATATACAGGACTAGACGCAGAAACTTTTACGGCCAAGGATTTTAAGTTTGCACAAAGTCATTTCCGTATGTTGTCTGGCTTGTATGGTTTATTACGCCCTTTAGATTTAATGCAGGCTTATCGATTAGAAATGGGTACACGATTAGATAACGAGCGCGGGAAAAATCTATATGAGTTCTGGGGCAGTAAAGTAACAGATGGTCTGAATGCTCAGCTGAAAAGAATAAAATCCAAACACTTAATTAATTTGGCTTCAAATGAATACTTTAAGGTTGTTAAGCCTAAAGAATTAAAAGGTGAAATTATTACGCCTGCGTTTAAAGAGTTTAAAAACGGCGATTATAAAATGATCGGAATTTATGCAAAGAAAGCCCGTGGGTTAATGAGTCGCTATATTATTCAAAATCAGTTGTCAGATATTGAAGATATAAAAGACTTTGATATGGAAGGTTATAAATTCAATAAAACTATGTCAAAGGGCAATGACTGGGTGTTTACGCGAAAGCAGCTTGTCGGCAAGAAACCAAAATAATCATTGGAATTTAAACTAAATAATGAATAGTGTGGATGCTCCCGAGGAAATATTAAACTTCTGGTATTCGGCGCCAATGAATAAGCATTGGTTTAAATCTACACCTGAAATTGATACAGATATTCGTAATCAGTTTGAGTCGCTGTGGCTAAAGGCAGAGCAGGGTGAATTGAAAAGCTGGCTGCAAACAGCAGAAGGCTGCCTTGCCTTAATTATTCTTCTAGATCAGTTGCCACTTAATATGTTTCGTGGTGAAGCAAAAAGCTTCTCTACTGAAGCTCAGTCAATTGAGTGTAGCTTGCATGGTATTCAGCGAGGTTTTGATAGGCAGATCCCTCATGCTCAACTTAGCTTCTTTTATATGCCGCTAATGCACAGTGAACTATTGGAGCATCAGGATTTGGCTGTGCAGATGTTTGAACGAGCAGGGCTTGATGATAATGCTCGATTTGCCAGGCATCATCGAGGCATAGTCCAGCAGTTCGGTCGTTTTCCTCATCGTAATGAATTATTAGACCGAGAGTCTTCAGAAGCAGAGCTGGACTACTTACAATCAGCTCAAGCTTTTACAGGTTAAGTGTATTTTTTAAGTTGTTTTCACTAAATCTATTAAAAATTAGGTGTTTTTATATAAAAAATAAGCTAATGTTTAGGTGTTGATTTTATTAATGTTCTATTAATAGAGGCTTATATGAGTAATCTGACAAGAGAGTTTGGTGATATTTGTATTTCATGTACTGTTCTACCGGTGCTTGGAATCGCTTCTATCACAGCAGTAATCTATTATTTACTGAGTCTTTTCTTTTAAATAAAATTTAACTAGTGTTAATTTTATTTTCCTGATGTACTGCTCTGTGCGCTAAAAAATACACTTAAGTCATTCAAATTATTGTTTTTTTAGCTTTATTTAATAAGCCATGAATTATATTGTCTGAAACCTTATGTTTACCGAATAGGTTTACTTCTAGCCACAAATATTGCGATATTCTTCAATCCAAGCATTTTTATACAGGTGATTTTTGGTTTTGTGGGTAAGGAGAAAGTGGTAGTCGCTATATAGCCCTTGCAACGGAGATCGGAGATAGCAACCAAGATACCAAGCTCTAATAGTATTTGGTATCAGTGACGGTCTAATTATTAAGTTTAAAAAGCCCCCGCATTTGCAGAGCCCACTTATGTATCTAATCAAACGCAGGAAAACTACCCGGCCATAGAGGTAAAATCATAATCCAAGGTTGGTGATGGCTCTTGTAAGAAGTTGCCCTGAATAAAGTTGATTCCCATTCCCCATAAAACAGAGAGGCTTGTTGCATCCTGTACGCATTGAGCAATGGTGAGCTTATTTAACTCCATTGCTTTGTGAGTAATAGCTTTTACGGCATCCTGATTTTCAGTGCTGGTAGACAAATCATCCATAAATGAGCGCTCAAGCTTGAGATAATCCGCAGGAATGTGCTTCAACAGTTCAAATGGATTACTACCTGTTCCAAAGTCGTCTAGTGCAAAGCCGCAATTTAGTTCCTGTAATGATCTGGCAAGTTCAGCTGTGTACTTTAAGCTGGTAACTGCAACAGCTTCTTTTACTTCAAAAATTAAGCTATTTTTAGGAACGTTATATTTCTTAAGTTGTTCTTTTAGCCAATTCATCAGGCTAGTATCTTTTAATGAGTTGGCTGCTAGTTTTACAAAAAATAAAGTCCGTTTGCCATCTTTCCAGCACTGAGTTAGTGTAATGATGGTATTAAGTAGTACCCAGCGATCAATCGCTATCGCCATACCTGTTCTGTCTGCTGCAGGTAAAAAATCATTAGGCATTACAATGTTGCCGTCATTATCCAGCATACGAACAAATACTTCATATCGTTCATCTGTATCGCCATGTAGGCTGATAACAGGTTGAAAATGTAATACAAATCGATTACTTGTTAATGCTTCTTTAAGGTCCTTAACAACTTGTGCATCTATTTCCTTTTGGGTTAGCTCGCCATCCTTAGGGCGATAGATTATTGTTGTATTAGGGCCTTTTTCATTTGCTTCTTTGCATGCGCGTTCTGCTCTTAATAAAACTTCACCAGTGTCGGGTATGTTTTTATCAATCAGGCTTACGCCGATTGTGCAGGTTGTATTTAGTGATAGATCATTAATGTTAGCAATGTAGTTTTGTACTGCATCGCTAATGGACTTTGCGTATGTTTCTATGGATTCTGCAGTTTGGTTAAATGCAATTACCGAGAAAGTATTACCTTCAAAGTGTGCTAAAACATCGTCGGTATTTACAGTGTCTTCAAATGTCCGTGAGATTTCATTTAGAAATTGATCCGCACCAACAACGCCAGCGCTTTGTTTAATATCATTAAAATTATTTAATTGAATGAGCAATGTAGCGGCAGTAACTTTGCCTTCAAGTGCATTTTTAACAGCTTCTTCCATTGAGTCGATAAAGTACTGGCGATTGTATAGTCCGGTGATTGAATCGGTTTGACTCAATAGTGCTAATTGCTCTTCAAGATGTTTATTATCAGCTTGGGTTCGTATAATAACTTGTATACAAGGCTCGCCATCAATACTGGCAGTTGAAAATTCCATCTCGCCTTTGAATTCGGTGCTTTCAGAATTACGTAAACTTAATTCAAGTTTTTCGCATTCATCGTTTTCGTTTCGGTCGCGTAGAAATGTTTTAAAAGAATCTCGGTCATCTATGCCTACCATGTCTAATATAGGCATACCTTCAAGGTCATCTGACGCCCCGAATCCGAATAGCTCAATATAAGATTGATTCGAATAAACATGCATACCTTCGTGTATGTATGCGATTGCATCGCGTGAAGAATCTAGTAATGTAGCACAGCGCTTTTCAGTCTCTTTGATGGCGGATTCTAGCTGGTGCTGTTTGGCGATGCTATTAAATGCTTCTGACTCACGAACAATGACCATCTCAAGATGAGTAGGGTTGTCGTAAGAGGTTAAGTCTCTAGCACCCTGGCGCATTACCTCAACAATATCGGCTTCATGTCCTGGGCGATTTACAGCAATTACAGGTACCAGAGTTTTGGAATTTTCTTCTATGCATTTGATGGTGTCAGCAAGGGAAATTAATTCCATACCACTTGAATAGAGTAATATGTCAGGCGTTTTTTTTGCGAGGGCTTCTATAAGGTCTTCGTCATCTTCAACTCGAGCAGTATGCGCTGCAAAACCTGAATTACGCATTAGCTTGATAACATTTTCTTCATTGTTGAAAGAGTCATCAACAATAAAAATCTCTATCTTCTTTTCTTTTGCCACCGTTAAATCCTAAAAATTATGTCATGGAAGATGTTGTTATAATGATGACCAGATGGAGTCAAAATTATCCGGGTCAGATGATGTAGCCTTACTGCCACTGCCGTTATTGTCTTCTGGTATGTCTGGTTCGTTAGTTTGAGAAAACTGAAATTGAGTGAAAGAGCCTGTATGTTCTCTTACTGTTCCCAATTTGATTTCCATATCTCGTTCATAAACATGCATTTTTAGTGCATTGCCACGGCGGAATGCATGAGCAGGAAGTAGTAACGTAGATGGCTGCTGTATTGGTTTAATACCGGGTAACATCAGACAATTGAAAGGTTCTTCATGTTTACGTTCAATGCGCTGTACAGTGCAAGAAATAACCTTAGGCGAGAGTACCTGTACGCCAATTTCCAGGCCTGCATCACGGCTATATTGCATCCAGCGAATGACACCTACACGCCATTGAAAAGTGTGGTCAGGTTCCAGTTCACCAATACTAATTAATTCGCCGACTAATGCACGGGAAGGCATATCTGAATCCCAGCGCAAGCAATAGCCGCCTGCACTGATATTTGTTACTTTCCAATGTGCATCGGGAGTTTTTTTATATAATGCACCAAGTGCATCATCTTGCTCTTGAAGCTCCTGTGCATAACTGTCTGTCAGAGTACGTCCTTTTGCAACCATATCCCATGCGCCAGCAGAGCGTTCTGTTTCATTTTTCATTTCTGGGTGTGTTATAAAAAATGTAGAGTCTTGCTGAGAAAAAATATCTTTATTTGCTTTTTCGTTTTCTGAAATGGATTCAAGTGAGAATGTCTTCGACATCTTTTTAGTTTTTGGTACTGGTGCTGTCGCTTCAATATTTAAGGCTGCGAATATGGGATTTAGGCCAATTGTTACGCGAATATTGTCATGGCGTTCAGCGCGTGAAAATCGGCGTTTAGCGCATAAGCTCCAAGATGTAATTAATGTGCGTATGGTTTCCTGAGATACGTTATCGCCAATTGATACAACGCTGCTTAAATCGGTATTGTTGTTATCTAATTGTTGTAAATGCTCAACAAGTTTGCTGGTTTCAATTGTACGAGCATCCTTTAAGGCGCTGAAGTCTTCTTCAGATACGCAGTTTGGTGGCAAGTCACTGTCTAATTTAGTAACAAAATACCGATTGAGTTTGTTTTTTGCAAAGATATCACCGATTGATGCGTACTTTGCCCATCCGTTGATGGATCGATATAGACGTTCTGCATCGCTCTGACGAAGTGCATTGGGTCGAGCCAGTGAGAATAATAAAATTTGTTTGTAATACGCTTCAGCTGAGATCGACTTTATGGATAGTTCAGAATCTTTTATGTCTTTCTGGTGCAGTTTCTTCTGCTCTGCATAATGATAAATGCGATGTATGTCCCACCAAGTGCCTTTTGGGAGTTCTGAATAAATTTGGCTGGAGCGAAGCAATAATTCTGAGTAATAATGCAGTGCGCGTTCACAAGCAATTAAAATTGTTTTGTTATCAATCTTTGTAAGATTATTCGATGCTTCAAAAATTAGTATTTTGTAACCGGTGGCCATTTCATGTAAAAGAGCCTGATTGAGTTGTACTATTTTTTGGCTTTTTTCGGGTAATGGAAGAGTACGGTTAACAAAGTGCTTATGCAGTTGATTGAAAATATGCCTGCTAGGCTCACGCAGTGTTTCCATATTTTCCAAGCGATACTTAGGCGACATAGACTGACGATTTAAAGTCAGTATTCCATTGTATAACTTCCGTGTGAAATCCCCCATATTGGCGCGCTTTAATTCGGCTAGCCATTTTTTCACTTTTCTTGGATGGTTTGGAAAATCATCCATTGAGGGTTCTGTTTGTTCTGGAACGTTTAGTTTCATATTATTTGTTAGACGAACTTTAATCCAAATTGCGTAATAGGTTGCCCTGACGTTACTACATCCTGTAAGAGTAGTTTATCCTACTTTATAGCAACGCTTAATTATTATTTAATAAAAACAGCCAGATACCCGCTTCTTTTAAGACTGTTTCGGTAGAATACTTCATGTTTTATAGTTCATAAGCGGGTGTTTTGCTGTCTTCACCGGCAATTTCGCGTACCAGCTTGGGAACTAAAAAGCCTGGGAGCTTGCTGCGCATTCCCGAGATTATCGAAGACGCATGTTTTTCATCCACTTCAAAGTGTGCTGCACCCTGTACCGGATCAAGTAAATGCAGGTAGTAGGGCAAGACACCAGCACTATATAATGCATTAGACAGGGCTATTTGCTCATTTAAAGTATGATTAATGCCTTTCAGTAAAACAGCCTGATTAAGCAGGTGAATGCCCGCATACTGGAGTTTCCGTAATACCTTGATCTCTGCTTCACTAATTTCATTCGCGTGATTGGCGTGAATTACCATACATATATTGAATCGACTGATTGATAGCCGATTTACTAAGTCATCTGTTATGCGGTCTGGCAATACAATCGGTAATCTGCTGTGAATACGTAGGCGGCTGAGGTGTGGAATGGCTTCTAGCTGGCTAATTAACGAGCTGATTTTGTCATCAGATAGAACTAATGGGTCGCCACCACTTAATATGACTTCCTCGATACTATTGTCATTCTCTATATAGCGAACGGCATCTTGCCAGTCGTCTCTAGCAGCTTGCTGTTGTTGGTACGGGAAATGCCGACGAAAACAATAACGGCAATGTATCGCACAGGCAGCGGTTGTGATGAGCAATACACGCCCATGGTATTTATGCAGTAAGCCAGGAGTTTGGCTGGAATCAATATCACCCACAGGATCAGTACTGTATCCATCTACCGGCAATAACTCCTGCGACTGAGCCATTATCTGTAATAAAAGCGGGTCACTGGCTGAGCCTCTCTGGATTTTATTTATATAGGCTTGAGGTGCTTTCAGGCTGAATTGCTTATTTGCATTCAAAAAATCACCAAATTCATCGAGGGGAAGCCCCAGTGTTTTTAGTAATGATTGAGGAGAAATAGAAGCTTGAGCCAATTGCTGCTGCCAACTGGCGGATAAGGGTGAGGCAGCATTAAGCGAATTAAACGGTATAGTTTTTGGCATTATCGTCTGTTCCGAGTATCATATGTGCTGCTTTTACGCCCATATAGGTTATACAAATGGCATCATACAGTACAAATGAATTTAAAGGCGGTCTGAAATTATTGTTAGACGGCGACCCATGTTCGATTATCGAAAACGAACTGGTAAAGCCCGGTAAGGGGCAGGCGTTTAATCGCGTTAAATTACGTAATTTTAAAACAGGGCGCGTACTTGAAAAAACCTTTAAATCTGGTGAATCGGTAGAAGCGGCAGATGTAGTTGATGTTGATATGGAGTTTTCATACAACGACGGTGAATTTTGGTACTTTATGGATCCGAATACCTTTGAGCAGGTTGCTGCCCCCGATTCTGCATTAGTTGAATCAGGTAAATGGATAAAAGCTCAGGAACTCTGCACGGTTACCTTATGGGATGGCGTACCATTGGTTGTGACTCCGCCTAATTTTGTAGAGCTGGCCGTTGCAGAAACTGACCCTGGTTTAAAAGGTGATACAGCACAAGGCGGTACCAAACCAGCTACATTAGAATCAGGTGCAGTTGTAAAAGTACCTTTGTTTATTGAAATAGGTGAAGTACTTAAAGTTGATACACGCAGTGGAGAATATGTCTCTCGTGTTAAAGATTGAGTAAAGATCTCATAATGACTGATAACTGGAAGCCAGCTGCTTCGTTAGAGACATTAAAAATAAGAGCCCGGGTACTGCAAAGTATTCGGGCTTTTTTTGCTGCGCGTGACGTGTTGGAAGTAGAAACACCCATACTCTCAAAATCCGCTATTACCGATCCTCAACTAGAGAGCTTTAAAACACAATTCAATCAATCTGATTATTATTTGCATACGTCACCAGAATTTTACATGAAGCGATTATTGGCATCAGGTAGTGGTGATGTTTTTCAGATTGCCCGTGTTTTTAGAATCGATGAGCAAGGTAGAAATCATAATCCCGAATTTAGTATGCTGGAGTGGTATCGACTAGGCTTAGATCATCATGCCTTAATGGATGAGATGGAGGGCCTGATCAAAAATATTTTTTCGGAGAAGCAGGAAAATATAATTTTTGAACGTATAAGTTATCAGCAGGCATTTCAAAATAAACTCGGTATTGATCCATTAGAATCAAATGCTCAACAACTTGAAAAATGCACAAGAGATAATAATATATCTATCCCGCAAGGAATGGATATAGATGATAAAGATATGTGGCTAGACTGGCTGATGATTATGAGTATCGGTCCCAGTTTTTCAAAAAATGGATTCACATTTTTATATGATTACCCAGCGTCACAGGCTGCCCTGGCAAAATTGAGTGAGCATGATTCGCGTATTGCGCATCGCTTTGAGTTATTTGCAGGTGAGCTCGAAATAGCGAACGGTTTTTATGAATTGACGGATGCAGAAGAGCAGGCTGCGCGATTTATGAATGAAAATAAATTACGTGAACAGCGCGGGCAAAAGGTCATGCCAATTGATCTGAATTTATTAAAGGCATTAAAGGCAGGGATGCCAGAATGTTCAGGTGTGGCGATTGGTCTTGATCGATTGTTGATGGTATTAACTGGGGCAGAGCATATACGTGATGTTATTACATTTGAAACTGGAGATTGAAATATGTAGTTGCGAAGATTTATTCGCAAACCACACATCTCTATTTTTTATGAGTATTTAGCCATTAACTGCCCAAGCTTAACTGGCGCATCGTGTGTAATAGCATCTTCTAAATCACAGTTCTCACCCATTAATAATACAACGGTTGAGCCTAGGTTAAAGCGACCCATTTCAGCACCTTTTTTCAAACTAATGTCTACATTTTCATAACGCGTATGAATAACCTTTCGTTTACTGGGCGGAGTGACAGAGCCGGCCCATACCGTGTCGATTGCAGATACATTAACTGCGCCGACCAAAATCATAATCATTGGGCCATGTGCGGTTTCAAACTTGCAAACTAATCGTTCATTGCGTGCAAATAAACGAGGTACGGTGTTGACGGTATGTGGGGCTACACTAAATAAACGGCCTGGAACATAAATCATATCTGTGAGCTTGCCATCCATTGGCATGTGAATTCGATGATAGTCTCTGGGCGATAAATATATGGTTGCGAATTTACCGTTATTAAATGGTTCGGCGAGCTCGTTAACTCCGCCGACTAATTCTAATAAGCTGTAGTCGTGATTTTTGGCCTGAAAGACGCGTCCATTGTCTATTTTTTTTGCCTGACTCACCTTGCCATCTACAGGGCAGCACATGCTGTTCTCAGAAGTATCTATTGGCCTTACATCGCTTTTTAATGCGCGTGTGAAAAACGCATTTAAGTTTTCATAAGCATATGGATTTTCTTCAATGGCCTCTGACATATTAACTTCATGCAGCCCCAGATATATCTTCAGTGAAATGTTTTTAACCGGTGCCCATTTAATACGCGCAATGAAAAAAACCAAACCAGAAATAGCGTGATGGGGAAGAAAATAGAAAGGTGTAGATTTTAAGTAGTCTGTAATAGATGCTTTCATAAATAATGTCTAGTGAGTTTGTGAAGATTTGTATGTGGTGGACGTTAGCCGCCGCCACACTTTCCAGCGGCGCATTTCATGATACGAGCCTTCTTTGCTTTCTTTGTAACAGCAACCTGTAGTTCTTGCGATGTGTTATTTGATAAGGAAAATTTAATTAATGCTTTGTCTCCGCCACGCATAGTTTGTTTGGGTTTAATTAGCATTAAGTGGTAGCTGCCTGAACGTAAAGCAAGAGTGGAGTTAGGCGCTATTTTCAGGCTTTTTTGGGGTAGCATTTTTGCAACGCCATTTACTTCTTTAGATAAATGCATTTCTACGGTGTCAAAATTTGGGCTACTAACGGCAGTGATCTCAATTGCCTGATTTGATGGGTTATGAATATACATGAATCCAGCCAAAACCTGTGCCCCTGGAGGTGCTTCAGGTATATATGCGGCAGAAAACTTTAGACTATCTATTGCATGGCTTGCAGTTGAAGATAAAAAAAACAGCAAAGTAGATAAAAGTAATGATTTGATTTTCAGGCTCATGTAAAGATATCCCATATCGTTGTATGTCGAATGATTATTCCAGTTACTGATTATCTAGAATAAACGCTCGTGATTATATTCATCACAGGGTAACATTTAAAGCTATTACATCACCTTTAAGCATGAAGACCCAATAATATGCCAACACAACCCGAATCAGCGGCTACTTTTCCCGCAGAGCTATCCACTATTCGTGACTATATTCGCTGGGGCATTAGCCAATTTCATCAGGCTGAGCTGTTTTACGGACATGGAATGGCCAGCGCCCTAGATGAGTCGGTGTATTTATGCCTGCATGCCCTGTATTTACCCCATGACTTTTCGGAAAAATATTTTGATACTTCGTTAACGGGAGATGAAAAACAGGCGGTGTTTGATTTATTAATGCGTCGCGTGGACGAAAAGCTTCCCGCCGCGTATTTAACCGGTGAGGCATGGTTTGCAGGCTTGCCGTTTGTGGTTAATGAGAATGTACTAGTACCGCGTTCTCCGATTGCGGAGTTAATTGAAAAGCAATTTTCGCCCTGGATCGAGGCTGAATCAGTCGAAAGTATTCTGGATTTATGCTGTGGTAGCGGCTGCATTGGTATTGCTTCGGCTTATGCCTTCGATTGTGCCGATGTTGATCTGGTGGATATTTCAGCAGAAGCCATTGAGGTTGCAGAAGAAAATGTAGCAAGGCATCAACTGGAAGATCGGGTATGTGTTATCCAGTCTGATTTATTTGAAAATGTTCCACCCAGGCAATATGACATCATCATCAGTAACCCGCCCTATGTTGATGCTGAGGATATGGCATCATTGCCAGATGAGTATCACCATGAGCCTGAGCTAGGCTTGGCAGCGGGTGATGATGGCCTGGATTTGGTTATTCCTATGTTGCAGCAGGCAAGACAGTTTTTAACTGATCAGGGGATTCTAGTTGTGGAAGTAGGGAACTCGCAGTTTGCTTTGCAGGAGGCCTATCCACATGTGTCATTCTGCTGGTTAGACTTTGAACGTGGCGGTTCGGGTATATTTTTGCTAACAGCGCAGCAGCTGGATGAGTTTAAGTTTTAAAATTTTATTATGCTGGGCGTGCTAGTGGCTTTGAGTTGGCGTGCCAATTAGTGCTTTTAAACGGGTTTTAATTTAGATACAGGTAATTTAAACCAGAAACTCACACCATGTTCATGGTTGTTCATGGCACCAATTTTACCTGTGTGTAGCTCTACTAACTGTTTGCAGGTAGCTAAGCCAAGTCCCTTGCTGGTTTCATTATTAGTCGGCTGATTACTCAGTACCGCGTTTTTTACAAACAGTTGATCAAAATCACCGTCCGTTAATCCTGGGCCAGTATCTGAGACAATAATAGAAACCTCATCATCATCTGCTTTAGTGGTAATAGTGATGGTGTCGTTAGCGGAACAAAACTTAACCGCATTATCAATTAAGTTATTTAAAATTTGTGCAATGCGTGATCGATCTGCTTCAACAGTGGGTATTTTATCATCAGACTTATTGATTAAATTTATGCGTTTCTCACTGGCATAGGCATGGTGCCTTTGAATCGTTTCTAGAATCAATGGGCCTATATGGAGCGGTATCTTGGTTAGGCGAATCTGCTCAAAGCCACCTGCTTGCGTGTTTAAAATACACTCTGTAATGGTGCTAATAAAGTTGGCTGATTGAGCAATTGCCTGAAAGCGTTGCAACATGTCCTCTGAGTGAAGTGTCTGGTGGCTAAGTAGTAGTGCGCGAGACGATGCAGCAATATCCTGAATGACGGCGATGGGTTTGCTTAGGTCGTGACTGGCGGTGGTTAGAAACTCAGTATTCATTGCAGCTAGCTGTTTTAGGCTGAGTTGGGTTTGTAAACGAGCGATTAAAATAGGATAGTTAATCGGTTTAGAAACGAAATCATTAGCACCTAATTCAAGTGATCGAACAATGCGTTGGTCTTCATCTATCGCCGTTACCATGATAATCGGTAGATCCACCATGGAGTATTCCTGACGTAAAGTATGGAGTACCTGTAGACCCATTATTTCGGGCAGCATGATATCGAGTAAAACTAAATCAGGTTTTTTTTCAGCAACCATGTCTAGCGCTTGCTGACCATCCATTGCAAATCGTAAGCTGTAGTTTCCCGACCCGAGATGTATTGTCATAAGGTCTCGGTTAAACTCTTCATCTTCAACAATTAAGATGTCCGGAGTAGTAAAGTACATATTGTGCTATTTATAATCCATATAATTTGTAGATGACTATATAGGTTTTCACACCCAGCTGGCAAGCCAATATGGTAAGATCTAGGCTATTGATTGGGGTTTGTTTTGTTGAGGAAGAAGAGTGTCAGGTAATACGTTCGGTAAATTATTTACGGTCACCACCAGTGGTGAGTCTCATGGTCCTGCGTTGATGGCCATTATAGATGGCTGCCCCCCGGGTATCGAAATCTCAGAAGAAGATATTCAGATTGATCTGGATCGCCGCCGCCCAGGTACATCACGTCATACAACACAACGTCGTGAACCTGATCAGGTGAAAATACTCTCAGGTGTTTTTGAAGGCAAAACCACAGGTACCTCTATTGGATTGCTAATTGAAAATGTGGATCAACGTTCAAAAGACTATGGGAATATTGAAGCGACATTCCGTCCCGGTCATGCTGATTATACATACACGCAAAAATATGGATTCCGAGATTACCGCGGTGGTGGGCGTTCATCTGCGCGTGAAACAGCAATGCGCGTTGCAGCGGGTTCCATTGCTAAAAAATTCCTTAAAGATAAATACAATATTCTGATTCGGGGATATCTTTCGCAACTTGGACCTATCAAGGTTGAGGCGCATGATTGGGATCAGGTTAGTCAAAATCCATTCTTTTGCCCCGATGCTAGCAAGGTTCAAGAGATGGAAGACTATATGGATGCACTACGTAAGGAAGGTAATTCAGTTGGTGCAAAAATCTCCGTGGTTGCTGAAGGTGTTCCACCGGGTCTAGGTGAGCCTATATTTGATCGACTTGATGCAGAAGTGTCTTATGCAATGATGACAATCAATGCGGCAAAAGGCGTGGAAGTTGGTGGTGGTTTTTCATGTGTGGCGGCAAAAGGTACGGAATTCCGTGATGAAATTACCCCACAGGGCTTTTTAAGCAATCATGCTGGCGGTATCCTTGGTGGTATTAGTTCAGGTCAAAATATTGTGGTGCACACAGCCTTTAAACCGACATCCAGCATGCGTTTGGAAGGAAGAAGTGTAGACATAAATGGGGATCCGCTTGAGGTCGTTACCCATGGTCGTCATGATCCCTGTGTTGGCATACGTGCAACGCCTATTTGTGAAGCTATGCTGGCGCTTACATTGGCTGATCATATGATGCGTTTTAAAGCACAGTGCGGTGATGTAGTTTGTACAACACCGGTAATTCCAGCAGGCGATGAGTAGATATTTGTAGCCTCGCTTATCGCTGCACTTAATACGTCAATTTGAAATATTAAGTGCAGCGTGATCGAGTAAAAAAATCTGTATATTTATCATTCATAAAATATACACCACTCAAAATTGTTATTTTAAAGAATCGTGTGTGTATGAATTCAAGCCTTCTATCATTTAAATTAAACCGTTTCGGCTTAAGTTTAAATGTCTGATTCTAAAATACCTTATTGGCGTCTATCTGGTTTTTACTGGTTCTATTTTGCATCTCTGGGTGTAGTCGTGCCTTTTTGGAGCTTGTACTTACAGTCATTGGCATTTAATGCAAAAGAAATCAGCGAACTCATGGCCATACTCATGGGTACCAAAATTGTCGCGCCTTACATATGGAGCTGGATTGCAGATCACACCGGGCACTGCATGAAGATCATTCGCCTTGGTAGCGTAGTGTCCGTCATCATGTTCGCTGGTGTCTTTGTCAGTTCAAATTTTTGGTGGCTTGCACTGGTGATGCTGATGTTTAGTTTTTTCTGGAATGCTACGTTGCCACAGTTTGAAGCTAATACCATGAACTATTTGGGTGAGGATACACATAAATACAGTGTCATAAGATTGTGGGGCTCATTAGGGTTTGTTGTTGCCGTTATTGTTATCGGTAGCTTGCTGGATGATATTGGCTATCAATTAGTGCCGGTTTCTATTTTTGTTTTGTATGTGTTTATAACTGTATTTAGTTATATGGTGAAAGACGCTAAACATGAAACATCAGTCACACAAAATACATTTATCTTCGTGGCCTTAAAAAAACCACATGTCATCGCTCTGTTGGCCATTTGTTTCCTGGTGCAAATGTCGCATGGTCCTTATTACACATTTTATTCAATTTATTTAAAAGAGTTTGCATATAGCAGTACTACTTTAGGCTGGCTTTGGGCGCTAGGTGTTATTGCTGAGATAGTTTTATTTCTTTTTATGCATCGCTTGATGCCAAAATATAGTCCACGTTTTTTAATGATGGCTGCTCTATTACTAACCAGTATTCGCTGGTTGATGATGGGCTTTTTCGTTGAAAATTTAAGTATGCTAATTATTGCGCAGTGTTTACATGCGGCAAGCTTTGGTTTGTACCACGCGGTGGCGATAGAATTAATTCATCGTAATTTTAAAGGTAAGTTGCAAGGTAGAGGGCAGGCGGTATATTCGGCGGTTAGCTTTGGTGCTGGCGGTGCAATAGGGGCTTTAATTAGTGGGGCTTACTGGGAAGTATATAGTCCGCAGATTATATTTTCTGTTGCGGCGCTGATATCTTTTATTGCCTTATTAATTACTTTAAAATTTACAAAACTAGATGAAACGGCAGTTTAGGGAGTTGATGGTCTGTATTTATAAATGGAGAAACAAAAAAGCGCGAAGATTAAAGAAATGATCCTTAAATCTTCGCGCTTTTTTATATTTTACAGTTACTAATTTAATGTTTAGTGATCGTGACCACAGCCACCATCTGGTGAGTGAATGTGGCCGTGGCTTAGTTCTTCTGCTGTTGCTGCACGGATATCCATTACATCAACATCGTAGTGTAACGTCACACCAGCTAATGCTGGGTTTCCATCAATAGTGATGTCATCACCTTTGATCTCACTAATCGTAATTAAAACGGGTTGATCATCATCACTTTCTGCGTGGAATTGCATACCGACTTCCAGTTCGGCACCACCAAATGATTCGCGGGGTATAACTTGTGTAATTGCTGGGTTGTATTCACCATATGCATCTTTAGGCTGAATTACCAAGCTGAATGAATCACCTTTTTCCTTACCTTCCAGTGCTGTTTCCAGGCCAGGAATAATATTGTTATGACCGTGTAAATAGATGAAGCTAGAGTCACTAGATTCGTCGATAACAACTCCGTCGTCATCTTTCAATATGTAGTTAAGGGTGATGGCATGATCAGTAGTGATATTCATTAAATGGGCCCAAAGTAAGGTTAAGTGATAGTGGCAATTTCTGCTTGCAGATTATACCTAATTATACCGTTGCTAGGAAATCTCACTTTTTGAAGTGTCATGGCTAGTGTATTGTGTGCACTTATTGATGATACATAGAAGTTTTACAATGACAGTTCAACAACCTAATCAGAAAGCCATTCAGGAATACATAACATTTGCTCATAAGGTATCAGATGCCGTTGCGGAAGTGCATCGTAAGTATTTCCGCCAGCCTGTATCCACAGAGTATAAGGACGATAGCAGCCCGGTTACACAGTGTGATAAAGAGTCAGAATCAGTGATGCGTGATCTGGTGATGAAGTATTATCCTGATCACGGCATATTAGGTGAAGAGTTTCCACCTCATCAAGTTGATGCTGAGTTTGTCTGGGTTATTGATCCGGTGGATGGCACAAAATACTTTATGACGGGCCATCCTACCTTTGCATTGCTATTGGGGTTAGCGTATCAGGGTGAGTTTATACTTGGCGTGATTGAGCAGGCGATTAGTCGTGAGCGATGGATAGGAGCGAATGGCGTAGGTAGCTTATTGAATGGTAAAAAAATACAAACACGCAAATGCGGTGAGCTTAATAAAGCCATTATTGCGCGCGCAGGATTTGAATGGCACACCGAAGGTAAAGATCACTTCATCGATAAAGTGTGGAAGGCATCACATTGGGCACAATGGGGTGTAGCACCCTACGATTATGGTTTGCTTGCTGCTGGGCATTTAGATGTGGTGATTACTGCTGGGCCATTAGTGCATGATTTTGCAGCGCTAGGGCCTGTTATCCGTAATGCAGGGGGCGCAATTACCGACTGGTATGGGAAACCGCTCACTATTGATTCTCCCAGTCATGTCGTAGCAGTGGGGGATCCTGCGCTGCTACCTGAGATTATTCATCTATTAAATTTCAGCGAGTGAATGAAGGGTTGTTGAATAAATCACTCGTTGGGGGAATATGCGCGCACTTTTTAAAGTGTTAATCTATGCCTTGATTTAACTGCTGTAAAAATCCACTTCAAAATGTCAATTGATTCAAGTTCTCAAGATAGCTCAAATTCAGTACCGTGTAAAAAACCACTAAATTTTAAAGTAAAAATATTGCGATCAGTGATGTTGATTGCGATGCTCTTTGCTTTTCTATTTGGCCTATTACACGATTTAGGGGTGAATGATACGGGTCGAATTCATTCCATAGTCAATTATATTTATTCATTCATAAGCGGTATTTTGTTGATGGCGCAATGGAAGAAGCTATTTTCTTTCAAGTGGTTAGCATCGTTTTTTATTGCTACTTCATTGCTCACATTTACATCGGCCTTAATTTTTGTTGTAAATGATGAATTTAGAATTATCTGGTTTTATTTTATTATTTATGTTGCGTATATAACGCTTGGTTCACGCGGTGGATCTGTGACAACAGCAGCAGCGCTAGCAGCTATTATTTTAAGTAATTCTCTATTTAAACTAGAACTTTCAGAGACTGCATTTGCAACTGCGGTTCTAGGACTATTGATTTCAAGCCTGTTAAGTCGAGTTTATACGGTACAAATGGAAGCTTATGAGAAGCAACTTAAAAATCAAAATAAAGAACTAGAAAGTACGGTAATCGAATTAGATGTGGCGTTAGAAAAAGCCGAATCGGCCAATAAAACTAAAAGCCTATTTCTGGCTAATATGAGTCATGAAATACGTACGCCAATGAATGGTGTAATTGGCATGGCTCAGGCACTCAAGGGTACAGAACTGAGTGATGTTCAACAACATTATTTAGAAGCACTAAATAGCTCAGGAAAAAGTCTTTTATTATTAATAGATGATTTGCTAGATATTTCAAAAATAGAATCAGCTACATTAGTTTTAAGTAAAAAACCATTCGAAACCTTCAGTTGGATAACGGATATACAAAATATTATTGATCCCCTTTTTGAAGACAGTGATGTTGCCTTTATTACTGAGATAGACGATAGCTTGCCCAAGGTATTAATTGGCGATGAAACTAGGCTTCTACAAATTGTACTTAACTTGTTGAGTAACGCGGCCAAATTCACCTCGCAAGGTGAAGTCAAATTAACTATTTCAGGTCAAGAATTTGCAGATAAAATATGTACCATGTCAATTAGAGTTCAAGATAGTGGCTTCGGTATATCAGATGAAAACATGGAGGTGATATTTGGCGCATTTCATCAATTATCAGTAGATCGCACATTAAATAAAGGTGTTGGTTTAGGCTTGGCGATTTGTAAACATTTGTCTCAATTAATGGGTGGCGATTTAACAGTTACATCTAAAGTGGGTGAAGGTAGTTTATTTAAACTTGATATACCTCTACCCATTGGCGATGAAGGTTCGATAGTTAAATTGTTCAATGTAGATTCACCAATAAAGCCAGTGCACACGTTAAATATTCTATTGGTAGATGATGACAATATTAATCGACTGGCTGCGCATACTCTTCTTAATCAAAATGGTCACTTAGTAGTAGAGGCTGAAAATGGTGAGCAAGCGCTGGTTAAATTGAAAGAGCAGAGTTTTGATGTAGTGTTAATGGATATACATATGCCAATCATGGATGGAATAGAGACAGCAAAAATTATTCGTAAAGAAAAATCAGGATATATGAATATCCCGATTATTGGCTTAACAGCCAGTGTGATGATTGATGAACAAGATAACTACATAACTGCGGGAATGAATGCGGTTGCTGAAAAGCCAATTATTATAAAAAATCTATTAGGGCTAATTCAGCAATACATTAAATAGTACAGGTGATTTCTTAGGTAATTAAGCAGTAGTGTCAATAATTTTACCTAAATTACCCTCGCTAACTGCTGGTGTACTACTGGCTTCTGCCGGGCTGGTTTCAACAACCGGGCGAGTAGTCACCGCTTGAGTAGGCTCTTGCACCCTTACAGGGGGTGTATATAAAGCAGCAGAGGCATTTCCTGCATTATCTATAGTAGGCATAATATGCTCCTTTTATAAATCCCAATTCATAGCGTATAAGACAGTATTGTAGGCCTGAATTCAATAATTTTATAGTTTTTTACGATAAGAGGCTTATATGGACTGAGGAGTATTGGTTTAATTCAATAAATTAAGCTTATGAGTAGAAGGGGTGTAGGTTTTATTTAAGAGTCCATATCAGTTTCTCAATGTAAGCCCAAAATAAAATATGTATACGAATGCCTAATTTTTTAATTATATAGCTATGAGCTATTGTTTTTAAAGAGCATTTATTAATTCATTGCTTAACAAAATAATCAGTAAAAATAAGCCGAAGTAGATGGTAAATAATAATTGTAATCTAACTTTTATTAGTGCTTTTTTTAGTTCTTTATTTTCTGTGTGCTTTATTTTTCTTCCGCTCAATAGATCTTTCGTGAATTCCATATCGGATATTATTTGTGATAAATTTATATATAAATGACCAAAGATGGTGTTTTCCGTTGATTTGCTTAGTTTTACTAGCTTATTAAGTGATCGAACATAGAATAATATTACTAAAGTGTATGTAAGCAATAAAAGAGGTAATAATGTTGCTATTAAATTTTTCATAGTGTGAATAGATGATGTCTAAGAAGTTGTAAGCGAGAGCAGTATTACTTAATTATGTTGTTAATATATAACTACTGTCTAGTTTTGCTTTTTAATTAAGCTATATGAAGGTACCTTAAAATACGCGTGTTTCTTTATGATTGATACCTATAGTTTTATTTTCTTATTTGTGATGACTAGCTGGAATGTAGTATCTATTTGATATCTGATTAGCATACTGCTCCGCTTTGCTAGAAAGATAAAGCGATATAAGCGTAAGCTTTATCTCTCTAACAAGGTGGTTGTTATCAATATTTAAAGTATATGTTTTCGGTTCGCTTCATCGTCAACTGATACTCTGCCCGTTTTTATAGTATTAAACATATGCTCGAATACTGCACCAACATTATCGTTATCATCACTTAAGAAATAGGAATGTCCTTTAGGTGAGTCATACTTATTATTAAAATTATCACAATCGATAGAGTAAACATTGGCTTGTACTTTTTTGCTGTCTTCCGGGCCTGTGTGGCCAAGTCGTCTTGATGCGACTTTATTTTTCAAATTAGAAATCTTACTTGATCGTAGTGCAAGGTCGTCTGAAGCGTAGTATACAGAGACATTGCGTGATGATTGACTGATCAGCCGACCTTCTTCCTTTTCTTCAAGCGATTCATTAACAATGTCTGCCGCCATAAGAATAGTGTTCCTAAATAATAGTGGAACACCATTGGCCAAATCGTATTTATTCCATACGGAGAGGGTTTCTCTAAATACTCTGTTGCCCATTGAGTGTGCCAATATGTTAATGCGCTTGAGACAAGGTGAATCTTCAGGTGCTTTATCTCTCCAGTCCATAAAAAATTGTAAGGCTCGTGCAAAAGAAAAGGCGCTTTGATCAGCTGATTTTTGATCGTCCCAGTAATCTTTTATAATGCCTAAGTCATTATCGCAAGGCCATATTATAGGCACCACTTGAATTAAGTTGGGTTCCTTAGCATCAAAGTATTCTTGTAACTTAGTAACACGTGGGAATATATCTGGCTCAGGTAAGTTAGAAAATCCATGAATGAAAAGTAAAAGTTGTTTTGCCTTGCTGTCTTTAAGTTTTGACATTAATACATCAGAACCAAGTTCTATATATTTATCTTTTGCTATTCGTTCGCAGCAATAAATAGAATTTGAAGGTGAATTCTTATCTAAGTCAAAGTGAAAATCGCGGTTTGCTTCGGTGACTATTGAGCCTTTAGGCTCACGGTTTGTTATAAATAACACAGTAAATCTCCTTATAGTGGTTATTCGGTCATCTGGTAAAACTTTGGTAGTTTGTTGGTCGAGCGCTGGGGCCTACTAGCACAGTCTAAATTAATTTCTATACCAGTGTTTGTTTAGTACACTCATTACTTTATCTGGATATTTCCATGAGCCTAAACTGCCGTTGTAACGAGCTAGCGCTCTACGGATATTGCCTTTTTCTATATCTAAATAATATTTAAGGATAGTACAGCCCATACGAAGATTAGTATCTACATCCATTAAGTTATCTTCGGGGTGACCAATTTCTTTTAACCAGAAGGGCATAATTTGCATTAAGCCCTGAGCACCAGCTCTGGATATGGCAAAGTGATCGAAACGACTTTCTATGTCGATAAGTGCAATCACTAGTTCGGGTGGAAGTTGTGCCTGACTGGCTTCACGGTGAATACTGCGTAAAAGACTTAAGCGGGTATTGGTATCTTTAACGCGAATACGTAAGCGATTCGACATATCGAGTAGCCATACTTCAGCATGAAAGCGATCATCAAAGCTGTTGGATTTTTCAATGGCTGCAATCAGGCGTTGGCGAAGCTCTGGTTCAATGGGCTGAACTGATTTGGCCAGTGTTGGCATTGAGAAGAAAAGTGAAAATATTAATGCAAAGAAACAGATGCTTTTGCTTTTATGATTTGAGCTGCGTAGGCACAAAGTATTTTTAAATAGTTTAAAGATTGTTTTAAACAAATAAACCACTTCGTGCCTCCGCCGTTTTTAAGCAATACATATTAAATAATATCTTATGCTCTTTTAGATTTTATGAACTCTACAATATCACCTAATGCAATATCCTGCGATTCTGCATCGGTACGACCCTTGTACTCAATCGCATCTTTATCCAGACCTTTTTCACCTAGTACCAGGCGGTGTGGAATGCCGATCAATTCAATATTAGCTAACATTGAACCCAGACGTTCTTTTTGATCAAATATTAAAACTTCAAGTCCTGCATCGGTTAATGCTTTGTAGAGATTTTCAGCAGCTTCCGCTAAACGTTCTGACTTTTGCATATTGATAGGCGCAAGCGCGACATCAAAAGGTGCAATGTTTTGTGGCCAGATTATGCCGTTATCATCATTATTCTGTTCTATGGCAGCGGCAACTACACGAGATACGCCAATACCATAACAACCCATGGTCATAACCTGCTTGGAGCCGTTTTCATTAAGCACGGTGGCCTGTAGCTTTTCGCTGTATTTAGTACCTAGTTGAAATATATGCCCGACTTCAATACCGCGAACGATGGAGAGTGTGCCTTCGCCGTCTGGGCTGTTATCGCCTTCCACTACATTACGTAGGTCAGCGGTAACAGGTTCCGCCAAGTCACGACCCCAGTTAACGCCTTGATTATGTTTACCATCTTCATTTGCACCACAAACAAAGTTAGCAGCATGGGCAGCACTGTGGTCTGCAATTACGGTAATCTTTAAATCAGGGCCAACCGAGCCTGGTGCACAACCTGCAGCAGCCTTTACCTGCTCTTCGCTGGCAAAGCATAAAGGCGCGGCCACTTGTTCTAGTTGCTCGGCTTTAATTTCATTTAGCTCATGATCTCCGCGCAATACTAATGCAACTACGCTACCTTCATCGGCGCCTTCTACTAATAAGGTTTTCAGGCATTGGCTGGCATTAATTTTTAAGAACTCTGAGACCTCATCAATGCTGTGTTTGCCAGGTGTTTCTATCGTTGTCTTTTTTTCCGTGGCAGCAGGGCGTTCATCTTGTGGCGGTAGTGCCTCAGCCTTTTCGATATTTGCCGCATAGTTAGAGCCAGAAGAGAAGGCGATGGCATCTTCACCTGAGTCAGCCAGTACATGGAACTCGTGGGAGCCGGTGCCGCCAATGGAACCAGAGTCCGCCATCACGGGACGGAAATCTAAACCAAAACGCGTGAAAATATTGCTGTAGGCTTGATGCATTGCATCATAAGTTTTTTGCAATGATTCCTGATCTATATGGAACGAGTAAGCATCCTTCATAATGAACTCGCGTGAACGCATAACACCAAAACGAGGACGAATCTCATCGCGGAATTTAGTTTGAATTTGGTACCAGGTAATAGGTAGCTGTTTGTAGCTGGCCAGTTCGCGGCGCGCTAAATCGGTAATGATCTCTTCGTGGGTGGGGCCAAGGCAAAACTCCCGGTTGTGGCGATCATTCAAGCGCAGCAACTCGGGGCCATATTCTTCCCAGCGACCAGACTCTTGCCACAATTCGGCAGGTTGTACGCCGGGCATTAATACTTCCAGGCCACCGACTTTTTCCATTTCATCGCGTACGATGTTTTCTACCTTGCGCAAAACACGAATACCCAGTGGTAGCCAGGTGTACATACCCGAGGCCAGGCGGCGTATTAAGCCAGCTCGAAGCATTAACTGATGACTGATGATTTCAGCATCTGCTGGGGTTTCTTTAAGGGTAGATAAAGGAAATTGTGATACGCGCATGGTGGTTTCCGTGTGAATAGATAGAATGCCAACTTATACTATCCAAAATAACAATACAGATAAGGCATATAAAGAGTTGGTGGGGATTCTACAAAACTATTGCAGGGGCGGGAATAAGAATATTGCATCGATTGCCCGTAAAGACATGATTATTGGCCTATTGCTTGGTTTATTGGGCTTATTGCCCATTGATGCCATGGCTGAGGTGGATTTATCTGCAAGCTACATTAAACAGGCAAAGGCCCTGAAATTAGCCCAGCAGCCAGCCTGGCTGAATTTGCTGCACTACAAAAGTAATGCATGGGGTAGCCTCATAAGTCAGGCGGATGATACGAAGTTTTTTATGGCAGAAACGGGCGCTGAAAATGCACAGGCAGAATTAGAAGCTGATTTGCGTGGGTTTTTTAGTACCGTTGATGTGGAAAGCAATAAACATCAAGTCAAAAAACACCCACAATGTCGATTCCCCGCACGGCTGCACTGGCTCAACCAGCAACTCAATTTTGCTGATTCTTTGCCGAAAGCAGATTGCGAAAATTTTAATGAGTGGAAGCAACAGTGGAATGCTACGCAAGTCACCCTGTTATTTCCGAGTATGTATTTGGGCAACCCTGCATCCATGTTTGGCCATACCTTCATACGATTTGATACCGAAGGGAAAAGCCAGTTACTCAGCCCAACACTAAGTTATGCAGCGGCATCGGATGAAAATGACTCTTTAATTGTATTTTCATTGAAGGGTATTTTTGGTGGCTATGCGGGGCGTTTTTCCATGCAGCCCTATTACGAAACGCTACGTGAATATAGCGATATAGAACAACGCGATATCTGGGAATATAAATTAAATCTTACACAGGTTGAAACTGCACAATTAATAAGGCACTTATGGGAAGTGAGTGGCGTTCACTTTGACTATTTTTTCCTGCGTGAAAATTGTGCTTTTCGATTGCTTGCGCTATTAGATGTCGCTCGCGAAGGTATTGATATGAGTTTAACCACTCACCCTATTTATGCGATACCCGTAGATACGGTGCGTGATATTCAGCAGGCGGGTTTAATTGAAGATAAAAAATATAGGCCTGCTACGCATAACAAAATAAAACAAATGGCTGAGCAGATGGATTTAGCCAGTCGTTCGGCTGCTTTTTCAATTGTCGATCAATCACAATCTATAAAGGAACTATCGATAAATCTAAGCGAAGTACAGCAAACTCAGGCCTTAGAGTTAGTAAGCGAAATATTAGGGCAGGAGAAAGTAGTCAATCAGGAATTGCAAATGCAGGTATTAAGTGCGCGCAGTCAATTGTCGGTTGAAACATCAGAAGTTACATTTTCAGCGATATCACCTGAAACATCACACGACTCGTCACGTTGGAATATAGGGCTTGGAGAGAGTGATAAAAAACGATTTTATGAAATAGGATTACGCTTAAATTTTCATGATGCTCTCGATCCAATACAGGGCTTTCCAGAAGGTGTTTCTATTGATATTTTAGAGCCACAATTTCGTTGGTATGAAGATACAGAGCAGTTAAAGCTGGAAGATATTAATATATTCTCCATGCAATCAATATCAGCTATTGAAAAATGGTCTGCACCCATTTCAAAAAAAATATCTTTTCAGCTTAATAAGAGAAATTTTATTAATGCTGATAGAGAACATGTATTTGAAGCGCAAGTAGCCGCAGGTTATGCAAAAGATATAAAGAGTATATTATTTTATGCATTGGCGAATGGGCGCTTAGATTATGCAACTGTACTGGAAAATAATCATGCGAGCTATGTAGGTATCGATCTTGGTTTTATATGGGGTTTCAATGTATTTGGAATAGATACTCAGAGTCAACTTGTTGCTCAGAATTTTCAACAGTTATCCGGTGAGCAGGGTGATGTTCAGTCGATAGAATTTGGTATGCAGTTTGGTGTTACGAAAAATAGTGGTTTGAGAATGGAATATAAGAAAGATGATTTTACTGTATTAAAAATAGAAGAGATCAAGCTGAGTTATATGACATATTTCTAAGTTAGTTTAAAAGCATCTATTAAGTGCTCTTCTAATATGTACCTAGCAGTATCAGCATCTTAAAACGTTCGTTGATCCCATCCCCACATATGTCGTTCTGGGCTACTAAATTCAATATAAATGCGTGATGCATCAATTTGAGCCTCAATTTTCATAAACTCACATAAGCGAGCGGAAAAATCGGCTGTTGAATCTTCGGGTAATCCAAGGCTCTTTAATTCGAGCAGTGCACAAGGCTCATGCTCACCACCAAATATTAAACATTGCTCGTCTTCTACCTGCACCATTACATAGCTTTCGGGTTTGCCGAGAATATTGGCAATGGTAAGGGAAGCCTTCTCTGCAATATCTGATTTGTCATTGAGCTTTATATTCGTTTTTATAGTTAATAAAGGCATAATTTTATTTACAGTGCTTGCTGATTAAATCGCGAGATTGTTGCATTTTTTGTTCTTTTTGCTTTTGAGAGATAAAGCTGGCATTTCCATCTTTGTCTTTACTTTTAATACGGCCAATAGACTGCATTCGGGTAAGATTTTTACGGGCCTGTGCGCAGGCTGCCAAGCGTTGTTTTTTCTCTGCTTTGCTTTCAGGTTTCTTTTCTGGTATCTCGGGCTCGTTGCTTGCGCTTTTATCTTTATTTTCTTCGCTATCGGAATTTAAGCCGGGGCGTTTATAACTAGAGGTATCTTGAGGTGCATAGTTTTGCACACGCATTTGTTCAGACTGAACACTGGCAGGTCGTTGTTGGCCATAATGCACATTGCCCTGATCATCCACCCATTTATAAATACCAGAATAACAGTAATTACTAATGGAGATCATGGCCAATAAAAATACGCTTTTCGCAAATAGAGTATTCAATTTTATTAAGCTTAATGAGTGTTTTCTAATATTCATGGTAATTCACTTATAAGTGTTCTTATCATTTGATTCTATAGTATTTTTTGAGCTTTTTCCTATGTCTACCGACAATATGTGTCAATTCATTTAATAAATGGCAACATAATGTTTGCATATAAGACATGGCTTGTTAGTATTCATCACTCTTTTGGGTTCGTATAAGAAAATGTTATGGCAGATAGAAGACTTAAAGTATTTCATACAGTAGCCAAACTGTTGAATTTTACTAAGGCAGCGGATGCGCTCCA
>Ga0316204_10003890_pt1 | contig 28357 bp, 25 predicted proteins | sample 6monrhotite_MG_2_FD_205661 | JGI IMG/M metagenome (GOLD analysis project Ga0316204, IMG submission 205661) | Microbial mat bacterial communities from mineral coupon in-situ incubated in ocean water Damariscotta River, Maine, United States -... | ecosystem: Environmental > Aquatic > Marine >...
TTCAACAGGCGCTCAGGTTGCTTACACTATGGAAGTTCCTGCTGGTGCAACTAATCTAAGTTTTGTAACAAGCGGTGGTACAGGTGATGCCGATTTATATGTAAAATTTGGCTCAGAAGCGACGACTGCAAGTTATGATTGCCGTCCTTATAATAGCGGTAATGCAGAAACCTGTGATATTGCTAACGTACAAGTTGGGACGTACCACATCATGTTAAATGCTTATAGTACGTTTGCTAATGTTACCTTAGTGGGTAGTTATATCGAAGGTACTGGCGGCGGTGGCACTAACATCTTAGACAATGGTGTTGCAAAAGCCGACTTGTCCGGAGCCGCAGCAGAAGAACTAGCCTATACCATGGAAGTACCTGTTGGCGCGACAGATCTAAGCTTTGTTATGGCTGGTGGAACCGGTGATGCTGATATGTATGTACGCTTTGCAACTGCACCAACAACAAGTGTTTACGATTGTCGGCCATACGTCACTGGTAACAATGAAACTTGTAACGTTTCAAATGTACAAGCTGGTACTTATCATGTGATGCTAAGAGGATATAGCGCATTTAGTGGTGTTTCTTTGACTGGTTCTTATTCTGAACCAGGTGCAGGCGGTGGGCCAGCTAGTTATACTAATTCGGCGAACTATACGATCCCAGATAATAATGCCACCGGTATTTCTAGCTCTATTACTGCAACTCGTACTGGTGCATCGAATGTTGTAACGGTTGATGTTGATATCATTCATACCTATCAAGGCGATTTGATTGTTGATTTGATTCATCCTGATGGTACTGTGTATAACTTGCACAATAGAACGGGAGGCTCAGCTAACAATATTGTTCAGAGTTACACCGTTGATGCTGGTTTGAAAGATTCTGCTGGAACATGGAATTTGCGTGTTGCTGATAGAGCTGGTCAGGATACGGGTCATATCAATAGTTGGACACTTTCTTTTCAATAGTAAGTTTTTTTATTCCAACAGTAAAAAATAGAAACGCCCTTTTTAGGGCGTTTTTTTTGGATAAAAGAGATGTTGATTAGAGCTTGTAATTAATTTACTTCTTTCTTAATCGTAACAATGGGAGCAGTAATAAATGAACAAGCCAAAGCGTTCCGCCACCGCCAGAGCTACTTGTAGTAGTCCCACCAGTATTTCCTCCAGTGCTTTGATTTTGGACACTAAAAGAGGCAGTAGAAGATTCTTGTTTGCTATTTGGCGAATCTAAATCATGAAGTGCTTCTAGGTTAATTGTTTGTCCAGCTAAGGTTGAGTTGACCGTTGCGTCAAAGCTGGTACTTGATGAGGTTCCAGAAACGGTGGGGTTCCAATTGACGGCATTTCCGCTTAACGTTGCGCCATTGCTTAAACTGCTTGAATCAACTGTCATTCCTGAGGGAATGTTGATAGAAGTTGTATAGTTTCTTGTTTCATTGGTGTCGGGTGAAATTTCTAGTGTGATGGTTACCTTTGCATCCACTGCAACGCTTGTCGGGGTTGCGCTTAGCGAGACATCATTGGTATTTCTGTTAATGGTAAAACTTGAAATGCCCAAATTATCGATTGAACCATTACTGCCCAGAGTTAAAACGCCGTAATAGCGACTTTCATTGATGTTGTCATAATTTAATAGAATATCAAAAGGCGTTGAGCCGTCGGAAGAGTTTGGTGATTGAATGATAATATCTTGACTGGCGGTTGAACCAATTACGCCTGAATTATAGGTATAAGTATCTGAACCTGTCGCTGCGCCATCCCAATTTTGCACGAGTATCCAATAAGTTCCCGTTCTAGGTTTGGTAATAAGAATTTCTTCATCAGCATCTGGTGATAAGCTTGATTCCACTAATTCATGTTCCTGAGCTTGGCCATCACCATTAGAATCAAATCCGACATATAAATCGATGTCGGTTGCAGATGAATTTGAAGTTGAAGCAAAAATTAATCGGCTGTTAACTGCTGCATTGATCAATTCGATAGTCACACCATCGGATAAATCATCGAATGCGGAGCTATTATCTGAATCAGCTTCTAAGGTTTTTTGTTCAGATATTACTGGCGCTAAAAAACTGCTCGCTTGCATATTTGTAGAGGTGATAGCCGTTATATCTGTCAAAATTAGCTGTCCAGCATCTCGCTGAGTATCAATAATAAATTGATTGGGTAAACTGCTATTGTTGACTTGAACGGCTACAGGAAATTTGCTGGTAGATATATTGGTATCAGTTGGTGTTAATACTAGACTTCCGAATAACCACTCTCCATCTATTCCAGCGATATCGGCTGTTATATTAATAGTTTGAGATTGATTCTCAGTTAAGCTAAAGCTTGTGGGTGTAACGCTTAGAGTTAAACCAGAATCGGTGATATAACTTGCGATCCAAGAGCCTGCTATAGCAGCAACAAGCTCTCTTGACCAAGAGCAGCTAACACTACACTCATTATTAGCCATGCTTGGTAGATTAAGTGTCTTTGGATCACCACCAGAGGCGGGGTTAGCATTTGAAAAATTAGCATCAGTTTCATCAAGTAATAGTCCTGCATTTAAGGCTTTGCCTATATCGAGTCGACCGCCTCCGATGTCAAACGGATCCGCGGGCGTATTTCCATTTTCTTTCACTAATGTAGTAGCGCCAGTAGAAACCATTGCGGAATGAATTTGACCAGCCGTCCAGTTAGGTTTTGATTGTTTGATTAATGCTGCAGCTCCGGCAACGTGAGGGCTAGCCATGGATGTACCTTGTAAAAATGTATAATCAACTTCACCAATTCCTGCAGCTAAGATACTGACACCGGGCGCAGCGACTGAGGGCTTAAGGACGTTTTGAACCGATGGATTGGCGCCTCGTGAGCTAAACCCTGCAACAATATCTGCGGCATTCGGATCGATTCCTACATTACCCGTTGTTCCATCGATAGTTGCAAGGTGATTTTCACCACTTGCAAGCCAAGATTTTAAAGTATCACCGTTATTGGCGTTTATTTGGATCCCTGGGATAACGTAGATATCGTCAGCTAAAAAGCTAGAGCCGCCTTGAATGTTAGCTAAAACAAAACCACCAGCACCGCCAGCTGCAACGTTTTTAGCTTTTTGTACACGCGCTATTTCTCCGCGGTCACAAAGGACTATTTGGCCGCTAAAAGTATTTTCTGGAAAAGGATTTAGGCATTGTTCAGGATTGGTATCGCCATTACTAAAGTCACCCGCATACACTATATTTGCAGTAAATTCTCCAGTAAGGCTTCTACCCATCATGGTCGAAGGGGGAGTCGTTGAACCACCACTCATATTTGATAATGATTTCTCTGGAAATTCGCCGCGATCATGGGTTGAAGCTGCAACCGAGGTAATCCATGGTGCATCACCAGGAGAGCCAATTGTGTCAGGATTTGGGCCGTCGTTTCCGGCAGATGTTACGACAACAATACCAGCTGCCCTCGCATTTTTATAGGCTATGGAAGAGCTAATGCCCCAAGGATTAAATGAACCACTACCGAATGAGTAATTGATGATATCAACACCATCGTTTACTGCCTGCTCAATAGCCGCAACCACATCAGCTCCATTTGCATTACCTTCGGCATCAGATATTCGGTAGGAAATAATATTGGCTCTTGGCGCAACTCCAGTTAGTTCAAAACCATTCCCAGAACCGAGGTCAAAATGGAGAGTGTTTCCTGCGGCCGTTGAAGCAACGTGTGTGCCATGCCCCTCATCATCTTCGGGTGTATCGATACCCTCCGCAAAATTATAGGCACCAATCAGCTTGTTATTACAAAATTCAGGAGTTGTTGCGCAATGTCCCAAAAATACATTGTTACCAAGCGGATTTATATGTTGGTAACCATCGCTTGGTGAAACTTCGGCAAAGGATGGGTGATTAGAGCGAATGCCTGTATCGATAATAGCTACTAACATCCCCTCACCTTTTGCTGGAATACCGGTTACTGAACCATTCCATGCTGCTGGCGCTTGAATCATTAGAGGTCCGCGATCAGTATGTGCTCTGTGGACTGGTGCAAGATCAACCGATTTTATGCCCGCAAGCTTGGCGATATCATCTGCTTCTTTGGCGGTGATTTTTACCGAAAAACCATTTATTACTGTATTGTAATGGCTTTTCACTTTTATAACTCGGCCAATTGTTTGAGAGATAGTTTGAAAACTTTGCTGCTGTTTGTTTAGTAAATAGTTTTTGTAGTTAGAGCTAGCTTGGCTTTTAGTATTGATTTTTGAGCCACTGGTTTGATTGCTCGTAGGGCTATCATAATTAAGAGCTGTAGCTTCTATACCAACAACGCCTCCCCGGTAAGCCACTAAAGGTTCATCCGTGAGTTGTATGATGTAGGTTTGTTGATTTAATAAGTAGCTAGGATTATAGCGATTATTTATTTCTGATTTGGCGTTAACTGAATTTTGTAAAATAAACAGTAAGGCAACTGCTGTAATAGTTAAAATTCTTTTCATAGCGACTAACTCGTTAATATGATTAATTGATTGTTTTAGAATAGTATGTGCTTACTACGACATACTATATAAAATGCTAGTATGTCACAATAAGACTAAATTTCACGAAAAAAGGTTACATCTTTTTTCAGTTACGTAAATTAGGTTATCACAGATACTTAGTTGAATGATGAGACATATTACTGATTTCCAATTACAATGCGGTTATTAATAGGAACTTTTCCTAATGATTTAAAATTGAATGGCTATTTGGACGACAAATGAAAAAAGATGCAATTACACTTGCTATTACTGGAGCTTCGGGAGCTATATACGGTCTAAATTTACTAAAATGGTTAGTGTGCGATTATCAACAGGTTCACTTATTAGTTTCAGACGCGGGGCGTATTGTTATTGCCACTGAAATGGAGCTAAAACTGCCAGAATCTCCGTCTAAAATTGAAGCAAAACTGACAGAATATATTGCTTGCGATAAGGGTATTATTAAAGTTTACGCTAAGGAAAATTGGTACTCGCCAGTTGCAAGTGGTTCAGCAGCTCCCAAGCAAATGGTGATTTGTCCGGCAAGCATGGGATGTATTTCTGCGATTGCTACTGGAGCAAGCAATAATTTGATGGAAAGAGCCGCAGATGTGGTGCTTAAAGAAAAAGGGCAGTTGATATTGTTGCCAAGAGAAATGCCTTTTTCTACGATACATTTGCGGAATTTATTATCGCTGTCAGAGGCGGGTGCAACCATCATGCCTGCTTCACCGGGCTATTATACCAATCCCCGCGAGATAGAGGATTTGGCTAATTTTGTTAGTTCAAGAATATTAAATCACCTTGGTGTTAAAAACGACATCATTCAAGCTTGGGGATATAAGTCTTAACTTTCTTCTTAACGACTAGCAATTCCTGATTAGTGTTTAACTTCAGAAGCTGCTAATTTTTTCTTATTAGATTCTTTGATCGCTTTTTTAATAGCCGCTTTTTTGGCAGCATTTTTGTTAGCGACTATTTTTGATTTTTCATCTTTTAATGTACGAATTGATTTTGTTAAGCGTTTTTTTGCATCTTGTGCAGCTTTTTCAGCCATCTCCGCTCGAAGTAAGGCATTCTTAGCGATGCTGGCAGCTTTTTCCGCGGCTGCGACAGCTTTAGCAACGTCTTTTTTACTTTTCTTAAGTAATTTTTTTAGTTTGTTTATTTCTTTCTTATTCATAAATTTATACTCGAAATGGTTAATGTGATTTTTGTTAAAGACTCAGTTAATACTTATTAATTAAATTGAAATATTAATAAATTTCATCTTTTTCATAAATATCCTTTGCGCTACCGGCAATTAGCGGATCTGGTGTGTCTACAACTTCTTGATCTTTACCCGGATAATCAAGGTTTGATAAGAAGTGGCGCATACAATTGATACGCCCTCGTTTTTTATCATCAGAGCGAATAATTGTCCAAGGAGCGTCTTTTGTATCAGTGTGGAAAATCATGGCATCTTTTGCTTTACTATATTCGGGCCAAAGTTCAAGAGATGCCATATCAATGGGACTCAATTTCCATTGTTTTAACGGATCATTTTGACGTGATTTAAATCGTCTAAACTGCTCTGTTCTGCTGACAGAGAACCAATATTTAAAAAGAATAATACCGCTATTGACTAACATTCTTTCTAAGTCGGGTGTTTGTCTTAAAAACTCTAAATATTCATGGTCACTACAAAATCCCATAACTTTTTCTACGCCGGCACGATTATACCAAGAACGGTCAAAGAAAATAATCTCACCTTTACTCGGCAGCTGATTGATATAACGCTGGAAATACCACTGATTTCTTTCTCTCGCATTGGGTTTTTCCAAAGCGATAACATTTGCACCACGAGGATTTAAGTGTTCCATAAAACGTTTAATGGTTCCACCTTTACCTGCAGCATCACGACCTTCAAATAAGATGACAATTCTTTGTTTGGTATTCTTTACCCAGTTTTGCATTTTTAGCAATTCAATCTGCAATTCGTGCTTATCTTTTTCGTAATTAATAATATTGAATTTCTTTTTATAGGGGTAGGCACCATCATCATTCCAGCCAATTTTTCCATTTTTGGCATTTAAATCATAAACGATTTCTTTTTTGCTTGTTTCGGTGTCATTATGCAATTTTACAGTCTCTTTTACCTTGGTATCCATCAATGTTACCTTTTGTCTATGATAGTTAATAATATTTGATACTTTAGAGTTAGAACAGCACACTGCCCAGCTTTATTCTGTACCTGAAAAATAAACGGATAAAATAGGCATTAGGAGTCATTTGAAGCTAAAAAAACCAGACTTTTCTCACCGCTCCTAAAGTATAGGGTGTAAATGGAAAACAAGATTTGATCTAGATCAAAACAACTGAGAGTAGAAACACTAAAAAGCTAAATAATCAATGGTTATTAGACCGAGTTACTATAGAATTAGAAGATAACTGTGGGCATAATGTTGTTCTCCTTATCATTTGACGAAAATGACGAATGAGCCCTGTCCTATTTGAGGAAGCAAATGAGCGAAAAAGCGATTGAAATTACTAATCTCAGAAAAACCTACGCTAATAACCTAGAAGCGTTAAAAGGGATATCTTTTGATGTTGAAAAGGGGGATTTTATCGCTCTGCTCGGGCCTAATGGTGCTGGTAAATCAACGACGATTGGGATTATTTGTTCTTTGGTGAATAAAAGTGAAGGTAAGGTAAAGGTTTTTGGTCATTCGGTTGATGATGAATTAGAAGCCGCTAAACGCTGTATTGGTTTAGTTCCTCAAGAGTTTAATTTTTCTCAGTTTGAAACTTGCCAGCAAATTGTTGTGACTCAGGCCGGCTATTATGGGGTTCCTCGTTCTGTTGCAATTAAGCGTGCAGAGACAGTTTTAAAACAGTTGGATCTATGGGATAAAAAGGATTCTCAAGCCAGAACGCTTTCTGGCGGAATGAAAAGACGTCTAATGATTGCAAGAGCATTAATGCATGAGCCAAAGATTTTAATTCTAGATGAGCCGACTGCAGGCGTTGATATTGAAATTCGTCGAACTATGTGGGAATTTCTGCGAGAGCTTAATAAGCAAGGAACAACCATTGTTTTGACGACTCATTACCTCGAAGAAGCTGAACAATTGTGTAGAAATATTGCCATTATTAATCATGGGGAAATTGTTGAAAATACTTCGATGAAAGAATTGATTTCTAGATTAGATATTGAGACCTTTGTTCTTGATGTTGATCGAGTGCCAGACTCTTTTCCTAATGCTAATAATATTTCATATCGAAAAAGAGATGAAGCAACGATTGAAATTGATTTACCTAAAGAAAAAGATCTTAATCAAGTTTTTAGTTGGCTATCGGAAAATAATATTAATGTGTTAAGCATGCGTAACAAAGCTAATCGTTTAGAAGAATTATTTGTTCAGTTAACCGAGCCAGTAGATGAAAAAAATCAGAATGAAAATAGTAACCAAAGGGTAAAAAAACATGAAAGCTAAAGTATTTAATCGCGAAGCTTTTATTGCACTACAAAGTATTATCGTTAAAGAAATTACCCGATATTTTCGAATTTGGATCCAGACACTTTTACCTCCTGCAATCACTATGACATTATATTTTGTTATTTTTGGTCAGCTTATTGGTTCTAGAGTTGGTTTGATGGATGGTGTCAGTTATATGGAATATATTACACCTGGAATTATTATGATGTCGGTAATTACCAATTCATATTCTAATGTAGCTTCCTCCTTTTTTAGTGCTAAATTTCAGCGAAATGTAGAAGAACTTCTGGTTGCGCCTGTGCCAACTTTATTTATTTTATTAGGCTACGTTTTGGGTGGTGTTAGTCGCGGAATGATTACAGCAGTCATTGTTACTATAGTGGCATCTCAGTTTGTTGATTTACAAGTTAACAATTGGGGCATTACCTTTTTTGTAATGATTTTGACCTCGATGATGTTTGCAACGGCGGGTTTAGTTAATGCTGTTTTCGCAAAAAGTTTTGATGATATATCGATAGTACCTACTTTTATTTTAACGCCGCTGACTTATTTAGGTGGTGTTTTTTATTCAATAAAAATGCTACCTGAATTCTGGCAAACTGTTTCGTTGGGGAACCCCATTCTATATATGGTTAATGCTTTTAGGTATGGCATTATTGGAACGTCAGATATACCGATTGAAAATGCAATCGTATTGATTATAGTCTTCATCGTCGGACTTTTTTCATTAGGCTATTATTTGTTGGCTAAAGGGATTGGAATTAGATCTTAGTTGTTCTAATAAAAGGTTATTAAAAGGAGAGTTATTTATGGTTGGAAACAATCAAGCAATCGGTAGCGGAGCAATAATATTCGCGATAATTACTGCTATCTTCCATATCCTATTTTTTATAGCTGAAAGTGTGCTTTGGTTGGAACCTTATATTTATCAAAATGTATTATCTAAACCTGATTCATCGGAGGGTGTTGGGTTATTTGAACAAGCGACTTTAATGAAAATCGTCTTTTTCAATCAAGGGTTCTACAATCTATTTTTGGCATTGGGTTTGATTACAGGAATGATCTTTGTCAAAAATGGGAGTGTTGAGCAGGGGATCACTTTGATTGGTTTTTGTTGTTTGTTTGCTTTTGGTGCGGGTGTTGTATTAGCTCTATCAGCGGGCGCTTTTTTGGGAGCCACGGTTCAAGCTCTACCTCCAATGATGGCGCTTATTTTTTTGTACTTAGGTTTATCCAAAGAAGCTTAGTTTCCGACTATATATTTTTAATTTTTTAGACCATCCAACGAGCTTTGTCAGCAAAATACAAACTTAAATAGTCCACTAAACTTCTTACTCTGTGAGAAAGGTGGCGCGTTTGTGGATAAATAGCATAACCACTTATCTGATTATCAATAATTTTATCTTCGAGAATAGAAATTAATTGTTTGGATTGAATCGCTTTATAACAAATAAAGTCAGGTGTATAGATTAATCCTTTTCCTTCGACCGCTGTTTGGCATAGAAAGTCACCATTATTAGCTGACAATACGGCAGCTATTTTTACTGTTTTGGGTTTGTCATGCGGGTCTTTGATGGTTAAGTGTTCGTCGGTACCTGAATATCGTAAAATAACGTGTTTGTTCTCTAAGTCTGAAACTTGTTTAGGAACACCCGTTTTTGCCAAATATTGAGGGCTTGCGCAAAGGAAGCTTTTGCTAGTGAATAATTTCTTAGCGATTAGACTAGAATCTTTTAGTTTGGAAATCCTGATGGCAAGATCGAAACCCTCGTCAACTAGATCAATCATTCGATCGTTAAAATCGATTTCGAAATAAATATCAGGATGAAGACCATTGAATTCTCTTAATGCGGCACCCATATGAGATAAACCAAATGAAAGAGGTGCTGAGATTTTTATTTTTCCTGATAAAGCACAGTGCTCATTTTTAATTCTTGATTCAACGTCTTGTAGATCATCAATAATTCGGATGCATTGTTGATAATAACTTTTGCCTGAATCGGTCAGGGTCTGGCTTCGCGTGGTTCTGGTAAGCAAGCTAACCCCTAAACGTTTTTCAAGCTCTGTTAGGCGTCGGCTAACCGCTGATTTCACGGTATTTAACTGTTCGGCTGCCTTCGTGATACTTCCTGAATCGACAATACGAATAAATGTTTGCATATCTTCAAATTGATTCATAAATTTAATAATTCCCTAGGTTTAATTGTTCACAAAAAAAGAACTGTTAAATCAAACATTAAGTGTTTATCAAAAAATAATCAACGATAAAATAACCATATTAAGACGTGTTTAGAACTTCTTTGATCTAAAGAGAAGGTATTTATTTGTAATTAGAGGAATAGAAAATGACAAACAGTAATATTTTACATATTAATTCAAGTGGCCGTTACAAGGATTCTTTGACGAGAAATACCTCGACTCAGGTGATCAATAAGCTAATGCAAACATTACCCAATCGAGAGCTTGTTATACGAGATCTAGCGAATGGGTTACCTTTTGTTAATGAACCATGGATCAATGCTAACTTTACAGAAAAGGGTCAGCGCACGGCTGATCAGCATCAAGCATTAGAGTTTTCCGATAAACTAATTGCTGAATTACAAAGTTCAGAGTATATCGTTATTGCATCACCCATCTACAATTTTAACGTGCCTGCTGTATTAAAAGCCTGGATAGATATGATCGCGCGGGTTGGCGTGACATTTAGATATACTAAAAGTGGTTCGATTGGATTGCTGCAGAATAAAAAAGTTTATATTGTTATGGCGTCTGGTGGGGTACCAATAGAGAGCGAAGCTGATTTAACATCAAAATATCTAAAACAAGTGTTAGCTTTTATTGGTGTGAATGATGTTAGAGTGATTGATGTATCCAAAGTGATTGATGATGGTGGGCAAATAGTCGAGCAGAAACTAGAACTTTTAATGAATTAGTTTTTTGCTAGATTTGAAAATGATTTAGTCGGTAAACAGATATGAATAAGTTAAAAATTCTCGATAACCGTTTGTGCCTCTAGAAAATATTTACCAAAGTCAGGGTAAATTTGAACATCAACTGATTTACCTTTCCATTCAAATATAAGTCTGAAAGCATGAAGATAACCTCTGTCAGAATTAGTACCGCCATATCGGCTGTCACCAAGAATAGGTGAACCAAGGGATTTTAGTGCAACTCTGATTTGATGAGTCTTTCCAGTTTTTGGTGTTATCTTAAATAGACGAATTCCCGCTTGTATTGATTGGCTTTTAAAAGAAGTAATCGCTGGATTAGTTTTTGAATGACAAAGTTTCCAACTGCCCGAGCGAGACTTTTTCATATCACCGGTAATTGTCCCTTGTTTCTTTTTAGGTTTTTTATCACTGATGGCAAGATAGGTTTTATTTATTTTATGTTGTTCAAACATTTGTCCCAGTTGCGTAGCGGCCATTTTCGATTTTGCAACAATTAGTAAGCCAGAGGTTATTTTATCAAGTCGATGAACAGGCCATAAATTAACTTCTAATTGATCCTTTAGTTGGTTGAAACAACCAATTTCTTCTTTATCGTTGTGGAATGATAGGTTCGCGGGTTTGTTAACAATTAAAAAATCTGAATGTTGGAAGACTATTTGTAAATCATTCATATTAGATTTTATCTTTTTCTAGTTCTTGAGGGGCAAATAGTAAGCTAACAGAGTTTATACAATAACGTGTTCCGGTTGGGCCATCGTTAAATTTATGACCCAAATGAGCATCACACTTTTTACATAATATCTCGATCCGAGACATGTTATGACTAAGATCGTTTACTTCTTTTGTTGATTTATCAAATGCTTCGGAAAAAGCAGGCCAGCCACAAGATGAATAGAATTTTGTTTTGGATGAAAATAGTAAAGAATCACAACAGACACAAAAATAATGTCCAATTTCCGAAAAGTCATGATATTCCCCAGAAAATGGAGGTTCGGTTGCTTTATTTTGGGTTACTTGTAATGCAAGTTGTGATAGTTTTTTATTAGGACTCATTTGATTAGAGACTTAAAATTGTTTTCATGCATTTGATGCTCCTCAATATTATTGATTTATTTTTGTTGTTTTTAATGCCTGTTACCCTCATAATCTCAGGTAGGTCAAATTTTATCAATTAGTTTTTTTGAAAGCGAACAAAGAACCATGATTGACCTTCCTTAATAGCTCTAATAGAGCTCGAAAATTTAAATAGTTTTAGTTGAAACTTGTTGAATCACTGTTGTAATAAGGAAAATATTGTTGATGTTAATAAGCATGGAAATCAAAAGGAATTGTAACTTATGGCACTAATTTTGTTAGTTGATGATGATCCAAAGATGCTCAGCATGTTGAGCGACATGATTAAACTGGATGGTCATGAAGCTTTAATGGCTGAAGATGGTCTTAAAGCGCTCGAATTTTTCAGACATCAGGTTCCTGATCTGGTTATTACTGATATTCTTATGCCAAATAAAGAAGGATTAGAATTTATTTCTGAAATTCACGAAATGTACCCTTATTTAAAAATTATTGCATACTCCGGTGGTGGTTCCGCGGATCCTGAAAGTTATTTAGAATTCGCAAGTGGAATGGGCGCGAGCCGAGTTTTCACTAAGCCTATGCCGCTCAATTTGCTACGTGAAGAAATTAAAGAGCTCCTATCAGAATAGGAGCTTTATTTAGTCTTTATAGGTTACAGTAAACCAGAAACGGCTCCCCTTACCGATTTCGCTATCAACACCTATTTCGCCTCCCATAAGTTCCGCAAGCTTCTTTGAAACAATAAGCCTCAAGCGGCCAGCAAAGCTACTATTTCTAAGTTTGGTTGTTTGTTCTAGTGAATCGAAAAGCTCTTTTTGTGCAGCCGGTGTAATTCCAATTCCAGTATCGGCAATAGTAAACCGAAGAAGCGTCTGATTATTATTCTGTACCAGATCTGCGTAAAGAGAAACCTCACCACTTTTGGTAAAACGAATAGCGTTCCCTAATAAGTTTCTTATGATTTGTTTGATTCGATATTCGTCTGCAAGTACTAGTGCAGGTATTTCTGGTGCGCTGCTAGCTTGAAGTGATAAATCCTTCTCATTGGCAAAATGTGATAGTTCCGAAGATAATTCATCAACCAATTCTCTAATGCTAAATTCTTTACTTCTTAGCTTAAGCATGTCTGCATCAAGTTTTGAAAAATCAAGAATATTGTTGAGGTTATTAACGAGTGTTCTTGTAGATCGTTTAGCGATTGTTAGCAGTTGTTTTGGCTCTGGTTCAAACGGATATTCTGAAAGTAGCTTAAGCATACTCACCATTGATTTCATCGGCGTTGTAATCTCATCTCCCATTCGTGATAAAAATTCTGATTTTAAGCGAGGTGCAGCGACTGCAGAATCTCTCTCTTGTTCAACACTGTTTTTAGCCTTTTCTAGCCTTAATTGTTCCTCTTGTAGCTTTCTCAGTTCAATGCTTAACGCTTTTTTTTGTTGAGAAAGTTGTTCAAATCGGTTTTTAACAGAATTGGCACATGTGAGAAGTTCTTCATCTTGGCTTTCATGATTCATTTGGTTTAATAATTTAATTTGTTCAGCGATAGGTAAGTCAATATTAAGTGATTGATTTAATAATTCGATTGAACTTTTTATTTTTTTTAGTTGCAACCAAACAAACCCTAATGTTAGAAAAGTTAAAATAAAACTTGCAAGAATCAATAGCAAAGAATTAGAAAATAGAGATTCCTTTTTTGTAATTAAGGCCATCTTCCAAACGGATGATTTTATTTCCATTGGCCATTCAATTTCAAATAAATGATAATCAGATAAGGCGATTGAAGACTCAATACTTAATTGAAATTGGTTACCATTTTTTAGTAAAGCTATTGGCCTTTTAGCAATGAAGTGATAATTTTTTAGTAATTGAGAGTTAACCAATTTTATACCAACGAGAGCGCCAATCATTTTATTTTCAACGGATTTTATGGGCGTTAGTAATATAATTGCTGGTTGATCTTGGTACATTTGAATTATTTGAGTGGCCCGCTGCGATTTATACAGCCTATTGATTGGTTTCTTTAGATTTAGCTCTTCAGTCGATTGAGAGGCATTATCTAGGTAGAACTGTTTGTTTTCACTTGCATAAACACCTAAGTAGTCAAGTCCAGCCGCTTTGTAAATGCCCTCTTGAGTAAAAAGGTTTAGTGCCCAATTTGTTGGTTCTGAAGATTGCCAAAAAGAGTGATTAGAGAATTTAGACAGTCCGTCTGAAAGCTCTTTAACATTCTGATTAAGTTGAGCCGATATTTGTTGAGCGACTTTTTGATGGGAGCCAGAGTCTTTATTAATAGATGCCTGTTTAGAATTGTTATTGACCAGCAATAAGGAAAAAATGACACAAGATACGAAAATACTCAGTAGGGACTTGTTGGTTGGTGACATTGAGTGCTCCAAATAATTTGTTGGCCAGAACTGATGATTTCGCTTTGATAATATCAGAATATCAATCTTTATTCCGATGATGGATCTTGATTTGTGACAGAGTTATAAAATTATTTTCTAGTCGCTTAATTTGTTTAATTAAATCAATGTGTCCATTTAATTGATAGCCTTTTTTTTGACCTTGGTTAACAAGATATCCTGAAATGTAGTCAATCTCAGTTAACCGTTTGTTTAATATGTCTTGATACATTGACGATACATTTTTCGTGGTTTGCAGTGAGACACTTTCAATTTTTTTCCATACACTTTGCCAAGTTTCATTTGGTAAATAGATTTCTATTATTGGTGATAACTCTTGAGTGAGCTTGATAGCTTGTTGCTTAATCGTATAGCTCTTGCTTATTTCGCCATTCTTTACGCCATGAATTGCCGTTAAGGGATTGATAATTGCGTTAATAATCAGTTTGGTCCATAAAGCTTGATGTTGGTTTACATTCCACTCGGTGGTTGGTAACGCTCGATTTAACTCTAATATAATGCTGGAAATATTTTTCTGTTTAGAGGAAAGCTTATTCGGGGTTAATTCACCTATTAGAGTTTGACCGTAACCAGTATGTTTCACGCTAGCGTATTTATTTGAATTGTTTGCTTTATAAATTGCACCATGAGTAATTGATGCCTGATAAACATCAGTATTAGGTAAATGTCGTTTGACGATTTCAAATAAACCCATTCCATTCATCATAAGTAGGATTGGAGGATGCGTTTCTTTAATTGCAGCCAGTTGTTTGCAAACAGCGTCTAATGAAGTCGCTTTTACACAAATAATAATCAACTTTGGGGATTGCCAATTGCTATAAGTCTGATAGTTGGCTTCAAAGAAAAAGGAGCAGTCCGGCGCTTCTAGCAGCACTTTTTGTTGACTAGTGTTGTGCTTGGTAATGAGGTTGATTTTGAACTGAGATTTACTGAGGTAGCCGGCCCACAGGTGACCCATACTGCCAGAACCGATAATGTTGATTGTTTCTGAGTTCATTGGGTTGGATATTTCAAATTCTTGTCTACCAAGATAAGGAAGCGTATTAAGTCAAAAAATCGTTTATTCTGACTAGACAAATATTACGGAATAAAGTGGAAATTATAAAGGCTAGGTTAGAATTCCTAACCTTTATTTAAATCGTATTTAAAAATGAAAAAATACGCTAACGTAGGCACCACTAAACTCAACATCTGATACAAAGTTAGATTCTTCAACTTCCATACTAAATGTCCTATACCCTGCTTTTCCTCCTAAACCTATATCGCTTTCATAACCAACCGAAAGTGCTGTGTCAGAAATAGAATCGCCATCATAGCTGATGATGTTAACTTCTCCATCAACAAAAAAACCGGTCAGAGGAAGGTCAACACGACCTTTTAAATAAATTAGAGGTAAAGTAAAATCAAGCACTTCGCTTTCACTCAAATTGGAACCTGCTGGGTCGGTATTTAGGGTTACAATCCCGTCGTATTGGCGGAAAGTTAGTCCAGCATCCAAGTTGATCCAATTGTCTAATAATTCATAATAAAGCGTATATTCGAGATTACTCATGTCGATTTGAGTAGTTACTGATTCATTGGCGGTATAAGTTTCTCCACCAAAAACAATATCGCGAGTTAACACAGAGGAAGCAGCCACTTCAAGATCCGATGAAACCAATTTGAAGTTCGGGATAAAAGGAACAGGATGCTCGACTGATGCCCATATAATATTGTGACCTTCGTCGGTGAAACCTAAATCATTTTCTATGTCTAACTGAGTTCCTGTTTGCGCATCATTATCGACCGCAATAAAACCTGAATATTCGGGGGTCCACTGATACGCTCCAACTTCAATACCTGCCATGTCAGCTTGAGCTAAAGATGAAAATAGAAATCCAACGCCAGCAAGAAGGGGAAATGTTTTATTCATGATAATATCCAAATAGGTTAAGAGTATTAACTAATTATGGACGATGAAATCAAAAAAAGTCAGAAAAAGTTCACATTTATTACAAAATTTAGATATTAAGAAGTTATTGTGTTTTCGAGAGAAATTCTGACAAGGAATTATCAGAGAATGCCGACACCAATTGTTGACTAAGTAATTGATTAATAATACCTGTTGCGTCTCTATCGGTTGCAGGATTGGCGACTTCTTGGGTTTTAGAGGCTCGATAAACCCTAGACCAGTGCTGGCTGTGGCGTCTAACAGTCAACTTTATTTCACTATAAGCTACAAATTTGCTCTTAAGCATACCTGTTTCGAGGGTCATATTTAGTTGATTTAGCTCTATTTCATAAGCAATATCTGCCAGAAGCGGTTTATTGATTATTTTATATCCTTGTTGTTTTAGTCGACTAATTAATTTGTTTTGCAAAACTTCTGCGTCGTTATTGCTGGAGGAGTGAATGGTCTGCTTGTCTCCTTGCGGTTTTATCGCTTTTTGACGATTGTCGATTACTTTTACCGCCACAATGGAAACTTTATTCGTTTGTTCGTGTAGTAAACCAAATTCAGGATCGAGATCATAGCTTGGTTTCTTCGCGCTACAACCTGACAATGACAACATTATTGTAAGAAAGATGGTTTTTGTGAGCAACAAACGGTTCATGGCTATTTTTCTTTATTTAAGGCAAAGTAATGGATGAATAATATATCTTTGTTGGTCAATAGAAAGCAATAACTAATCATTTATTAAATGTAACCTTTTTGCTCTAATAAGATTTGCATTCAGGGATATTTGGCTAAATTTATCTACATTGAGAGCTATTCCTGAGTGGTTATTTGAAGATATTTCGAAAAATAACCGGGACATTTCAAGAAAAACCCTATTAAATAGATATGCGCGGTAATATATAAGACTATAGTCATCTAAGGTCATAAACGAACCAGCAAATAAATGATCGGTAAGTAATTGGGAGGAAAATATGGATCTAATCGAGCTCTTAGCGGCAATGGTGGTACAACAGGCATCTGACCTTTTTATCAGTGTTGACAGCGAACCCCTGATTAAAGTTGAAGGTAAGATGCGTCCCGTGAGAGACATTAGGTTGAATGAAAAAAGCAATCATCAATTAATTTTCTCGATACTTGACGAAGCAGAACAAGTAACCTTCGCAGAGGAAAAAGAACTCAATAAATCACTTAAAATAGAATCACTTGGACGTTTTAGGATTAACGTTTTCAGGCAAAGTGGTGAACCTGCAATGGTTATTCGATATATTAAAAAAATCATTCCGTCAATTGAACAGCTTGGTTTGCCTGAAACGTTAAAAGATTTAATTATGTTAGAACGAGGACTTGTTTTACTAGTTGGGGCAACTGGAACAGGTAAGTCAACGACTTTAGCTTCTATGATCGATCATCGAAATACTAATCAAGCTGGCCATATTTTAACGATTGAAGACCCAATAGAATTTACTCATAAGAACAAAAAAAGCTTGGTTAATCAACGAGAAGTTGGCGTTGATACAGATTCTTTTGAAATAGCGTTAAAAAATGCTATGAGAGAAGCGCCCGATGTAATTTTAATTGGTGAAATTCGGGATCGTGAAACAATGAAACAAGCACTAATTTATGCAGAGACAGGCCATTTATGTTTAGCGACGTTGCACGCCAGTAACGCTAATCAAGCACTAGAGAGAATATTTAATTTTTTTCCTGAAGAAGCCAAGCAACAAATTTTACACGATCTAGCACTAAATCTTCGGGCTATAGTCGCTCAAAGACTTTGTATTGGAATTGAAGATAAACGGGTTGCTGCGATTGAAATGATGCAAGTGACCCCCTTCGTTAAAGAGCTGATAGCGTTTGGGAAAATTGACGAAATCAAAAGTGCTATGGAAAGAGCTGAGGATAAAGTCAATTTCACTTTTGATCAAAGCCTATATAAGTTAATTAGAGATAAACAAATAACTCTAGATGAAGGCTTACGGAAAGCTGACTCAAAGAATAATTTATCACTTAAATTCAGGCTCAAAAAAGATGAACAAGGAAATCTCATGGGTCAGCTAGCTAGTACAGCACCTTCCGTTGGTTTTTCTATTGACAAAAACGCACCCTTTGAGACCTATACTAGTTATTCGATTAAGCCACTTAAAATCAATGAAACTACTCAAGCTCCAACTCAAAAGCTTAATATGGCTCTGATACTATCTCTCGATAATAAGGGGCTTAGACTAGTCAGTGAAGGTGGCGATTTAGAGGTTCAATATGCGTTAGGTATTAAGCGAGAAGAAGGACTGCGTTTGGAAGAAATTTCGGGACAAAAAGAACGTTTTGATTATTCTAAATCGGAAGATAAAGAACATACAACCATCATGATTAATATAGTTGATACGCATATCAAGAAAGCTATTTTTAGAATAACTGCGAGTAAAAAGAAATCGATTTATCAAGAAAGTCAAGGTGCAATTAATTCTGGAATTAAAGCGTTATTGAAAAAATTTCCTGTGAGTAATTAAATTTGAAAAGTTTATGGCAAATCGACCAGTGATTAAATGATATAGCCAGTGTTAGAAAAAGGAAGTAGGTGTTGTGGAGTGTTTAACGTTATGTACTTCCCATTTTGAATATTAGAGATAATCGAACAGAATAATAAATAAACACTGTTGAATAATAATGGTAAAATAAGCCAATTAATTTGATTTCATGTATCAGTAAAATGACCAAAATAAAGTCTAATATCGTCTCTTCGGTGAACAAAGTAAATAGAGCTAAAGTTGGTTTCATTTCCCTCGGCTGCCCTAAAAACCTAGTTGATTCGGAGCGCATCCTTACTCAATTAAAAACTGAAGGTTATGAGGTTGTACCTAGTTATGATGATGCAGAGCTAGTCATTGTTAATACTTGTGGCTTCATTGATAGTGCGGTTCAGGAGTCGCTCGATACCATTGGTGAAGCATTAGCTGAAAACGGGAAAGTTTTGGTGACAGGATGTTTAGGTGCCAAAGATGATGAGGTCAGGGAAATTCATCCTAACGTTTTAGGTGTTACAGGCCCTCATGCTTATGATCAAGTTCTCAGCCAAGTACACCAATATATACCGAAGCCAAAACATGATCCCTTTGTTAGTCTAGTCCCTGATCATGGGATTAAGTTAACACCAAAGCATTTTGCGTATTTAAAAATTTCAGAAGGCTGCAATCACCGATGTACTTTTTGTATTATTCCTTCGATGCGGGGCGACTTAGATTCTAGGCCTGTTGGCGATGTCCTTAGTGAAGCCAAACGTTTAGTTAATGCTGGAGTTAAAGAGTTGTTGGTCATTTCTCAGGACACTTCAGCCTATGGCGTCGATACAAAATATCGGACGGGCTTTTGGGATGGAATGCCGGTTAAAACTCGCTTATTGGAATTATGCGAGCAATTATCGAAAATGGGTGTTTGGGTAAGGTTACATTATGTTTATCCTTATCCGAGTGTTGATCATTTAATTCCCTTAATGGCTGAAGGTAAAATTTTACCTTATTTAGATATACCATTTCAGCATGCAAATCCTCGCATCTTAAAGCTAATGAAACGACCGGGAAATATTGATAAAACCTTAGAACGTATTAAAAATTGGCGAGAAATCTGTCCAGAGTTGATAATTCGCTCAACTTTTATTGTCGGTTTTCCAGGAGAAACGGAGCAGGAGTTTGAAGAATTATTAGAATTTTTGAAAGAGGCACAGCTGGATAGAGTGGGTTGTTTTGCCTACTCACCAGTTAATGGAGCCACTGCCAATGAACTTCCAGATCCAGTTGACGAAGATATTAAACAAGATCGATTAGAACGTTTTATGGAGGTTCAAGAATCAATCAGTGCAGCCAAGTTAAAGCAAAAAATAGGGCAAGAATTCTTGATATTAATTGATGAAGTTCATCCCGATGGCGCTATTGGACGAAGTTATGCAGATGCACCTGAAATTGATGGAGTGGTTCATTTAACCGACGAATTTGACGTAAAACCGGGCGACCAAGTTTGGGTGCAAATAATTCATTCAGATGCGCATGATCTTTGGGGTGTTAGAGTCGAGGACTAGATTTTCGGTTCAGAATCAGGTTCAAATTCAGACTAAAATTTTGCTTCACTAGCCAACCACACAACAAACTTAGGATCTTTTGATATAATTTCAACCTTAGAAAAATACTGATTTAAATAACTTCGATATTTCAAATGGCGATTGGCAACTACTCTAAGTTCTCCTGTCGTCTTTAATTTTCTTGCAGACTCTTTAAACATTTTATTTGCAATAGAAAGCGTTTGAACGTTTTGTTGATGGAATGGAGGATTACATAAAATATGGTCATAAGAATTATTCGGTAATCCATCCAAAACATTGGTCACTAAAAAATCGGCCGTTGAATCAATATTTTCCTCAAATGTTCGCTTAGCTGATTCTATCGCTAACCAAGATTCATCAGTAAAGGTTACTTCGAGATTGGGATTTTTCTTGGCGGCAAAGGTTCCTAACACACCTGTACCACAGCCTAAATCAATTAGCTTTTGATCTGGCAGAGTTACAGGCATGTATTGAAATAAAACTCGGGAGCCAATATCTAAACTATCTCTTGAGAAAACGCCGGGCAAACCAATAATTGATAAATCATGTTGTTCAATCCTATATTGAGTAGAACTTGTTTGAAGAGGCACTTTAACCATTTGACTGTTTGACGAATTCTTATTATCTGGCAAATATTTTGAAAAAATTAAGCGAGCTTTTTTCTTAGCTAAAGATGTTTTTGTTTCCCCAATAATTGACTCGAATAGATTAAGGTTGGAATTATGAATTTCTTTGGTCATTCCAGCAGCAAGAATTGTCGTATTTTGATTAATGTGTGGTAACAAGCTTTTCAGCTGAAATTCTAGCAAGCTATTGTGCTTTGGAATGCGAATAATGACTTGATCAAAAATTAATTTGTCTGGAATAACTTGATTACATTGATTTATATGGGAGAGGTTTTTCAGATTTAGGTTTAGATTTAAGTCGTTTTGTTTTAAGTTATTTTCAATAGCGGTTTTAGATAAATAAGAGTCGGTCCAATAATAGAGTTGATAGTTGGATAACGCGCAGGTAAGAGCGCCAAATTGGTCGTTAATGATGAGTGTTTTTTCGTTCGAAGAAATTGCCTGTTGAGAAATCCATTCGAGTAGATATTCATCGGCAGCATTCCAAGCCTTTAATGAAACATCTTTTGTTTCGGGATAACGTCGTAAAGTTAATTTTGCTATAGGTATAATTTTATCGGTCATAAGTGGGTATTCTAAAAACCTGAACTTTTATCGTCTTCATCTTCATCGTCGTAACCAGATTTTGATGGGTCGTAATCTTTGGGGATTTTAAAATCTTTAGAATGTAACAAAGCCATTATGCCACCGACAATAAGTACAAAGGCGAGAAATATTACAATGATTGCTGTCCACATTGAGCGCCACCCTCTTACGAGTTAATTATTTTATTACCAAGAGTTTTTCTAAAATATGAAAATAAATATCAGAAAGGCTTACCAAGTCGTTAACTGATACGAACTCATTTACTTGATGAATACTACTATTAATTGGTCCTAGTTCAACTATTTGTGCGCCCATTTTAGCTATAAAACGCCCGTCAGATGTTCCACCACTGGTTTGTTTTGATGTTTCAATTCCGCAGACTTTTTTAATTGCGTCACTGGTTGCGTCAATTAATTCAGGTGATTGTGTGATAAAAGGTTCGCCGTTTAGTTTCCAGTGGAGCTCACTATTGTCACAATGTTTATCGATAAATGATTGCATTCTTGTCTGTAAATCATTAGCGGTAAATTCTGTGGAAAAGCGAAAATTAAACTCAATATCAATTTCTCCAGGAATGACATTACCTGCTTCACCGGCTTTTATATTTGTGATTTGTAAACTGGTGGGAGGAAAGTTTTGATTTCCCTGATCCCAATGGATTTTTGTGACTTCTTCTAGAAAATAAGCAGCGGTATGAATTGCATTATCGGCAAGGTGAGGGTAAGCAACGTGCCCTTGAGTGCCGTGAATTGTAAGCCAGCCGGTTAATGAACCTCGTCGACCAATTTTAATCACATCGCCAAGCCGGTCGGTTGAAGAGGGTTCTCCGATTAGAGCGTAATCAACCGGTTGATTTCTTTTGATTAATTCTTCAACGACTTTAACGGTACCATTAATAAATGGACCTTCTTCATCACTCGTAATCAAGAAAGCAATATCGCCTATGTGACTAGGGTATTGCGCTACAAAGCGATTGGTTGCGCTGATCATTGCTGCGAGTGAACCTTTCATATCCGCAGCGCCACGGCCATAAAGTGTTCCATCTATTATTGTGGGAGTGAAAGGCAGAGTATTCCATTTATCAACACTACCCGCTGGAACGACATCAGTATGTCCAGCGAAAAGAAAGACGGGATGATTATTATTTTCTTGATGATCACTTATTCCTTGATGACTGCTTAATGATGTCCCTTTTTTTATCGCCCACAAATTTTTGGTGTCATGAAAATCCATCTGTTCAAAAACAAAACCTGATTCTTTTAATAGCGATTGAATATATTCCTGACAGCCTGCATCGTCTGGAGTGACAGATTTTCTCGCAATAAGGTTTTTAGCAATCTCTATAGTATTTTGATTCATGGTTTATTTTATTCGCGAGGTTATAATTTTCATGGTTATAAGAATAGGTTATCCCAATCTTCCGCTTTAAAACCAACGGACCAAAAAACGCCATTAAATATAACCGGGCGTTTTACCACGGTTGGATTCTCTTGAATCAATTTAATGATTGATGATTGACCATTTAACAGTTTATCTTCGGTCGGGATTTTTCGCCATGTTAATCCCCGCTTATTAATTAACTTTTCTTTTTCAACATCTTTTAGCCAATCGGTAATTAATGAGTCGTCAAGTTCAACTGTTTTTAGATCATTAAATTCACAGTCAATTTGTTTTTCACTAAGCCACTTAATCGCTTTTCGAACAGTGTCGCAGTTTTTAATCCCGTACATTTGAATTGTTTTTGACATAATTTATTCCATTCTCAATAAATCATTAATAGAGGTTTTTGAACGAGTTTTTTCATCAACTTGTTTTACAATGACAGCACAATATAAATTGCAAGAACCGTCAGACGAAGGCAAACTGCCGGAAACCACTACTGAACCAGCAGGGACTCTTCCATAACTAATTTCACCAGTTGCACGATTGTAAATTTTAGTGCTTTGGCCGATAAAAACACCCATTGAAATAACGCTGCCTTTTTCGACGATTACGCCTTCAACAATTTCGCTTCTTGCACCAATAAAACAATTATCTTCAATGATGGTTGGGTTGGCCTGAAGCGGTTCTAATACTCCACCGATGCCAACACCGCCAGATAGATGGACGTTTTTTCCTATCTGCGCGCAAGAGCCTACAGTAGCCCAAGTATCAACCATGGTTCCTTCATCGATGTAAGCACCTATATTAGTATAACTTGGCATTAACACGACATTCTTACCGACGTAACAGCCACTTCTTACAATGGCTTGCGGAACTACTCTAACAGCCATTTGATTAAATTGTTCACTTGTTGTGTTGGCGTACTTCAAAGGAACCTTGTCAAAATAAGCGGTATGCCCAGCATCGATTTTTTCATTATCTCTTACTCTAAACGATAACAAAACCGCTTTTTTAGCCCATTCGTTGACCTTCCATCCATCATTTGTAGGTTCTGCAACTCGAAGTTCTCCACTGTCTAGTAGCGCAAGAGTTTCATTGACAACATTTAATACTTCTGTAGAAATGTTGGAAGGATTTATATTCTGTCGATCTTCAAAAGCGTGCTCAATTATTGGCTTTAACTTATTCATTAAGAGGTCCCATGTTGTTTATTAGTTTTACTTATTTAAGCTGTTCATTGATTGCTGTTTCTATCGAACGACGATCGACAGCACCAGAAATAGCACTATTGTCCTTGTGGCTAATAATAAAAGTGTCTTCTGCTTTTTCACCGAGTGTTGTGATCCTTGCATCATGGATTCTAACATTACATCTCTTAAATGCTAAAGCGAGCAATGCAAGTAATCCCGGACGATCTCTGCAAACAATATCTAACCGAGTATATTGGCTAAATTCATCATTAGAAAATACTATTTTGGTATTAACATCAAAATGCTTAAATTGACGCGGCATTCGTTTTCGGAAAGTAACGTTAGTCAGATCAAGTGATGATATATTTCTCTTTATTGCGCTTTCTAATTTATTTCGTTTATATTCTTTAATAATCGGTTTATTGGTATCATTTAATGTAAAAAAACTATCGTAACAATAACCATTTGTGCCGGTATAAATGCTAGCACCTTGAACATTTAGATCCTGTTGAGCAATGGTGACAGATAGTCGAGCGAATAAGTCATCGATATCCTTGCTGTAAACAAATATCTCACTACCTCCGCCATCAATTCTTTTTCTGATCGCTACAACGCTTTGTTGAATAGCTTGCTGTCTATCTATTTGTTGCAAGATACATTTACTGTGCCAAGCGACGGTTTGAGCTGGGTTCTTATTAAAATAGGCTTTGTTTAAATGTTGCCAATAATATTCAATATCATCAACCTTGTAACCTTCAGACACCAAAATATCTAACGCCGCTTGTTTTGTATCCCGCCAGTTTTCTAAAGGCTTGACTTGCTTATTATTTAGATAGGCTAATGTCGTTATTGCGAGTTCTTTTAGTAAAGAATCTTTCCATGAGGTCCAAAGTGAGCGATTGGTTGCTCTTATATCAGCCACTGTTAGAATATAAAGAAGCTCTAATCGCTGTGGCGTTTCAACCTGTTCAGCAAATTTTTTTATTACTTTCGGATCTGAGGTATCACGTTTTTGAGCAGTCAAACTCATTAATAAATGGTTAGCTACTAGCCAGCTAATAGTTTGACTATGTTTACTATCAAGATTGTGTTTTTTACAAAAGTCGAATGCTTCCTGGGCTCCAATTTCACTGTGGTCACCACCACGTCCTTTACCGATATCATGAAATAAACCGGCTAAATAAATGAGCACAGGATTTGTTTGTTTATGCATTATTTCGTAACATAAGGGAAAAGTCGATTGAGATTCATCGTCCATAAAATCAGTTAAATTTTTTAATAAAAATAAGGTGTGTTCATCGACCGTATAACTATGGAACATATCGTACTGCATTTGACCATTAATTTTCTTAAACGCAGGAAGGTAATCAGACAAAACGCCACTTTTTTTCATCAAAAACATTGCTCTCGATGATGAGTGTTTTATATTCCAAAATTGAATAAAAAGCTGTTTGTTAGTTTTTGAGTTGAGAAAGTTTTTGTCAATCTTATTTCGTGCTGCTCGAATCGCTCGAAGTGTCGATGCGGTTATTCCTCGTACCTCACTATTTTCAGCAACTAGATAAAAAATGTTTAAAAGCTGACTAGGATTTGAATTAAACACATTGGAGTCGATGGCATCTATACGATGATTGGTGAGCTGAAAGTTTTTATCAATTATTATTGGTGGACTGGGTAACGTCGTTTTAGTCATATCTTCTTCTAAAGATTGAATTAATATATCACTGATATTTCGAATAATGAGTACGCTTCGGTAATAACGTTTCATCATCTTTTCGACAGCCAGTAAGTTTTTACTATCTTTAAACCCCATTAGTTTCGCGATATCTTTTTGATAGTCAAAAAGCAAACGATCTTCAGATTTACCACTAATAATATGCAGCGCAAACCTTATTTTCCAAATAAAAAACTGGCATTTAACCAATGCGTAATATTCTTTTTTAGTAATTATCTTTTGTTTGATAAGTTGTAGCAGTGATTGCGGATAATAATACCGCTGGGCTATCCAACCTATTAGTTGAATATCTCTTAGTCCACCGGGGCTAGATTTAACATTTGGTTCGAGATCATACGACGAACCATCAAACTTTTTATATCTTTGCCTCTGTTCGTTTATTTTTGCGAAAAAAAACTTTTCTGCATTCCATATTTCACTTGGCGAAGTTAGTTCTTTCATTTGCTGATAAATGGCTTCATTTCCACAAAGTAGTCGGGATTCCATTAAATTAGTAATGACCGAAAGATCCTCTTTTGCAAGACTTACACATTCTTTAAGGGTGCGGGTTGCATGGCCTAAGATCAGTCCGGTATCCCATAAAAGAGTGATAAATTGAGAGAGTAAAGATAATTGTTTTTTCTCGGAGGATTCTGTGACAAGAATTAATAGGTCGATATCAGAGAAAGGGTGAAGTTCGCCGCGACCATAACCGCCAACGGCAATTAAGGAAAAATCATTGGTTATATTAATATGTTCCCATAAAGTCGCTAAAAGAATATCAACATGTTTTGAGCGCGTAGTTACCAACTCTCGAATATTGGTACCAGCATCAAAACACTCTTTTAAACACTCATTGGATCGGGTATGAAAACTCTTTAATTGGCCTAACAAATTCTCTTCAGAATTGATGGTTAAAGATATATGAAGATTAGTTTTTTTCATTATCTAAAAAAGTGACACTATTACCGAGCTAGCAAGGTGAAATAGGGTGATAGGTTGATTGACCGAGAGCATCAGCTAAATAATTTCGTCGGGTCGCTTTGTTAAAACCTCGACTCCATCGGAAGTTACCAATAAGGTATGTTCCCATTGAGCGGATAAGCTCTTATCTTTAGTTACAACCGTCCAGTCATCTTTAAGGACTTTCGAATGACGTTTTCCTGAATTGATCATCGGTTCTATAGTGAAGGTCATTCCTTCTTTTAAAACGGCACCAGTTCCTTTTTGACCATAATGGAGAACTTGAGGATCTTCGTGGAAACCTTCACCGATCCCATGTCCGCAATATTCTCGAACAACCGAAAATCGTTCCGCGTGTGCATGTTGCGAAATAGCATAGCCAACATCACCTAATTGGACGCCTGGTTTAACCATATTAATCGCTAAATAAAGGCATTCTTGTGCGTTTTTAGCTAAGCGTTCTGCGAGAATAGAGGGCTTTCCTACAAAGAACATTGCAGAACTATCACCATGAAACCCATCTTTAATAATAGTAATATCAATATTGATTATGTCCCCATCTTTAAGCTTCTTGTCTGAAGGTATTCCATGGCAAATAACATGATTAAGAGAGGTGCAGATTGATTTAGGAAAGCCATGATAATTAAGTGGGGCAGGAATAGCTTCTTGTACATCGACTATGTAATCGTGACAAATTTGATTGAGTTCATTGGTGGTTACGCCTTTTTTGACATAAGGCTTAATCATTTCAAGCACTTCCATAGTTAACTTGCCAGCAACACGCATTTTTTCGATTTGTTCTGGAGTTTTAATAATAATCGACATTCAATCTACCTAGGTCTGTATGATGGGCGTATTTTACGTTAATTCGGCGTGATTGGACAATCTAAAAACGTAATTGGTCTAATAACCGAGTACAAAAAGCAGCTGATTTTGGTTAATATTTGATTAATGCGAAAAGTTATAAAAAATAGTTGCCTACTTGTATAAGTAGGTGTAGGATGAGTAGTATAAAGTTCATATTGAATAAAGTTGAATTTAAAAAACGAGCAAAACTGAACTTAAGAAAACCGTACAAAATTAAATTAAAAAAATTATACCCCTGCGATTAAGTTGTCTAATGTGAGTACACTTAATCATTAAATAAAACGTGTAATATATTAAAATATAAAGTTAAATATATTACCTATAACAAACTCGATTAGGTGGAGAACAAGATGGATGATAACCGTAAGCAAGCATTAACAGCGGCTTTAAGTCAAATAGAAAGACAGTTTGGTAAAGGCTCCGTTATGAAAATGGGTGATGTACAATCTCAGAAAATGGATACTATTTCTACTGGTTCACTTGGACTAGATATTGCGCTAGGGATTGGTGGTTTGCCTAAAGGGCGAGTGATAGAAATTTACGGACCAGAATCTTCAGGTAAAACCACATTAACTTTACAAGC
>Ga0316204_10003893_pt1 | contig 28342 bp, 27 predicted proteins | sample 6monrhotite_MG_2_FD_205661 | JGI IMG/M metagenome (GOLD analysis project Ga0316204, IMG submission 205661) | Microbial mat bacterial communities from mineral coupon in-situ incubated in ocean water Damariscotta River, Maine, United States -... | ecosystem: Environmental > Aquatic > Marine >...
CAACCGCGAGCGACTGCATTCCAGACTGGACTACGAAAGCCCCGTTGAGTATGAAGAGAGCCAACAAACGGCAAATGCCGCTTAGCGATTAGGACAGTGGTTGTCCAACGTAGCGGGGCAAGCTCACACGTTGTCACAGTTAAGGTAGAGCCAGGCTCGCCTCCGCAAGCTCGGTCCACTCAGACTTGATGCAGTGTACTTTACTAGCTCTCCCAACCTTGTTCCAAAAACGACGAGCCTCCATCTTCCTTTGTCGTGCGTATCTTTCGAGGAATGCCTCAAGGCGCTCCAAACTCGCTGCCGATGTAGCTCCTGTAGGCTTGACCAACGCCAGCGTGGCTGCCCTAAGCGCCAGAGTCTTTTCCGCCTCGTTGTATCGTAGCAGGCCAAGCCGAGTATCAATTGCGAGCAACCAGTAGACCTCTGACTCACCTCGCCCCATCAACTCCCTCCCACGAAGATAACGTGTCTTTGCGCTTTTGGTGGTGTGAACCAGCTTGCCAAATATCTTCTTGACCTCCCAGCTCGGCGTCTTACTAGTTACGTCGGTCTGAGAGGGCAAGAACGTATGTTGATAGTAATGCTCTGCAAACTCAAACCATGCAGGGGCATCCTGGTGCACATTTGCAGCTTGCTGACAGCGGGTATCACCTTTGACTGTAGCCGTGGAAGAATTGCCCACCTCCATAGAGGTGAGAGAAAGTGCAGGCTCCTCAAGAGGCGCCGCTTTCTTGTAAGCGGCCGTAGTGCACCCACTAAAGAGAAAGAGAAAGAGAAAGAGAAAGAGAAAGAGAAAGAGAAAGAGAAAGAGAAAACATCTTAGTATCATCACAATAGTGCGCCAAGCTCTTCCCATCCTGACCGTACTACCAGCTCTCCTCTGCGAAGGATGCGGACATCGCAAGGGTCTCGCCGCTCGCTGATGCCCACGTTATCCCAAGCGGCTCGTATCACTTCGGAAGCGAGCCCTCCCCTCCTCGAAAACCCTTACCGTAGGTTTTCGTAGAGATGTGCGTGGTACCCCAATTCTCAGGCCACTCATCACCTACGACAAGCTCGACATCATCGCCAAGGCGCAAGAAATCGGCACCTACGAGACGTCCATCCTGCCCTACGACGACTGCTGCTCACTCTTTGTGCCCAAGCACCCGGCAACAAAGGCACGTATTCGCGATTTGGTGGCCGCAGAAGAGGGGCTCGACATGGATGCTCTGGCGCAGGGGCTCGCGGACAACGCCGAAGAGTTCGTGATAACGGGCTAGCACAGTGGGCCCTGTGCCTCATTCGATCTCGATGACAATCTCTGCGTCGATGCCGCAACTTGAGCAGGCAAGTTGTGACTGATTCAGTCTGTGTCCACAGAAGTTGCACCGAAGTGGCGGCACGGCTCCTCTGGTGGTCTTGCTCCCGCTGAGTTGCTCAACCAGTGCACTCCTGCAGGCAACCTCTGTTTCGAGAAAGTGAGTCCACTTGGCTTCAAGGCCAGGCAAGTCCGAGTCAAAGTGGCGCTTCAGAAGCGGCGTGAGCAGCATGCGCGGTACTTCGGCTGATGGCGCTACGTAGTCCGTGGCGAGAGCTCGCATGGGCCCGACCCCAAAAGACTGCAAGAGGTAGCCAGAGAATGAACCTGCCTGTATGTCGACGCGCGAGTCTGTTCTACGCGCATGGTAGGAGCGTGGCAGGAGGAGCTCGGAGAGTGGCAAGAGACGCTCGTTCTCTAGGAGCGCCCGACTACACTCGTGATACGTCGTACCCAAGACGCGGCTGCGTGTGAAATTGTCGGCCATGAAGACAGGCACACCCTCCCAAAAGAGAACTGGTGCGATGCCCCAGGCTTCGGCGATGAGCAAGTGGGTCAACTCGTGCGCAAAGAGCAGTTCGAACCAATCGTTGGCAGATAGTCGCTTTCCAGAACGTTTGGGCGAGACATGAATTTCTCGATCGACCATGCAGTTGGGGCCATCCCGCACAAAGACCTTCGCGGGTTGCCAATTGTCCAGGCCGATTTCGAGACTGCTCCCCAGGCGATCAAGAATCTGATCCGCCACTCCGCCAATCGTTTTCGGATCGAGGAAATCGCACTGCATCGCAATTTCGAATCGCCGGCTGGGAACCATCACATCTTCCATGAAGAACGAACTGCAGGCAGCGGGCTGCTATTCCCATCATGGCTCTGTTCCGCACAGGGCGGAGGTACGTGCACTTGTCCTGCGGCTCGCGAAGTTGGCACTAGGCAGGACCTGGATGGCCTAGTCAAACGGTCGCTGCACAGAGTCATGCAGTGAGTCAATCCGAAGCGTTCCCGTGATCGTCACGTCGCCGAAGGTCGCTTCGATGGCGACCAAAGCCCCGGAACTCACGACGTCTTGCTCCGCGATAGAGAACTTCACTGAGCCACTATCCGCACAGGTGAGGCGATCGTTCAGCGGGCAACTACCGACAGAAGTATCCGAGTATGGCCCTTTGCACACTCGAGCCACATTGTGAGATCGGTCGAGTTCAATGATAGGAGTCCAACCGTAGAAACCATAGTAGGGGTATGACGCCCAACTCTGCCGAAAAGTACGGTTGCAACGCATCCAAGCGACAGAACTCTAAGAGTTTTGCGTAGATACGGGCATCGGTTTGGTGCGCTGCCACGCCTTTTTTCAGCGGAAATCCGTACTCATGATTTCAGATGGTTGCGGCCGAAAAACCCCGCTTAGCGTACCTTTTGACACGATTGGGCGTCACACCCCATCTCCGTTGGTTTGGAATTCGACCTGGGCCTGGACCGCCAGGTGGATAGAGCCGTCGTGTATGTCGCTGATTACGGTCAGGAGTTGCTCGAAGAGTTCGGCGCGTTTCGTCGTCAATTGCACCGCGTGAGCGTTGTGCAGAGCCCTTATCTGGCCACCTCTCCTATTCAGCCACTGCGTGAGCAACGAGGCCGCTCCGCCTGCCAATGCCCCGAAAATTACCGGTGTCCAATCCATCGTCATTGTCCGATTGTAGCCCCATGCGAACGTAGTTTTCCTACCTCTCTCGAAAGACGTGTTCACACCGAGCCATCAAAGCACCGCCGAACTGCTGCATGTGCGCTCTGGCTTCGGCAATTACCTTTTTGGAGCGCTCCCAGTCTTCGCCCTCGATCGCTTCGCAAGGTTTCCTAGGTAATTTGCTTAGCTCAAGCAGGGCAGTTCCGGACAGAATCTGCCCAGTCACTTCAACTGGACAGTCACTAAGGAATTACGCATATCACGGATGTAACCGTCTGCCTTTACACGGTTTTCAAGTCGATGCAGCCCTTGACGGGCAGCATTTTTCTTTGGGGCGTCTGAATGCAATGCCATACTTCCCCCATGAGTGAACAATCCGAAGAGTCGTTTATTGAGAGCTCCATTGTCCGCGCTGCGCTTTGGACTATCCTTGGAACGGTGGACAAACGCTATTGGAAGCCAAGGAATACTTCATTGGTCGCAGCAGGCTTCTCCACCCTAAAAGCAGTTAATGAGACCATCGACTACGAGGCACTTCGCCAAGAGCTTGTGCGAAAGGGCTATTCTGCTCAAGTCGTAAATGGTGTCCTGGAAACGGCTGAGTCAGCATCCGCGACCATGCCAACTGCAGGCATGTTTGGTTCGTATGCCCTCGAGAGCTGGCATGCACGTGCAGCAGACGGTAACCATGAGTGCCACCGCTGACACGGCAATCGCATTCGCGCCACTCAGTACGACCCGCTTCGCCGCTTCGCCGTACATCCGGCGCTCTTGCAACTCCCTTTCTTATGGCTCCGGAGTGGCCTCGACGAGGGCTTCGAGCGTTGCCTGAATCTTCTCCGTCAAGTCAGAGAGGCTGAGCATATCGGCGATCACATCATCGGGAAGCATGACCATCTGCTCGACACGCGGGCTCATGTCGGGGCTCGACCCCGTGGTGTCCGCAAATAGGGGCATGACGCCCAACTCTGTTGAAAGGTACGAGTATGTAATCACGATCGACGCCATCAAGCAGCGTTCCGGCGACAGTACCGAAGCAATCCACCAAGACCTTGGCTACATTGGATCGAGGTAGTCGTGTTTTCATTTGCTGGCGGGAGAACGAAGCGACCTTCAAGGCCTTGATGCGGCCTCTCGTGATTGTAGTGCGCACGTAAGAATTTGTCCGAATTCTCACACTGACATCGCATAAACGTCCCTCTGCGGCCATCCAAGCGCCCGTTGGCTCATGCGCGATGCCGCACGCCGATAAGTCGCTACCGTGGCGGCCCTCTCGGCCTTTTGCTGAATGAGTCTCTGTCCAGCGGCGACGGCGACTTCTTCCGCTTCTGGTTCGCCGTCTCCTACTGGAAGGAAATCAATCACGAAGCCCATCCCTTGAGTGAGTCAGTAATTGTAGGCTTGGGCTATTGCCGGAGCGGCGGCTTAGCACCCTCGGTTCGAGGGGCTCGAATTGTCACAGCGTCGCGCTAGTCTTGCAGCGGACATCGAGACTTTGAGGTGGGCGTGTCAAACATAGACTGGAGTGCTACCGCTGCGTGGGGTGGATTGTTATGGACCATCGTCTGGTCCCTTGTGCTGCTGCTGGTTGGCAAGCACCACCACAAACAGAATCAGAGCGTCGTCAATAAGGCTGAACAGCGAGCGGGAGATGCTGAAGTGCGCGCAGAAGAAGCGCACTCGATGGCGAAGGAGCAACTAGAAATAATTCGCCAGGCCGAGTGGCGCGGACAGGCTCTCTTTGAGATGGAGCGGCGACGCCACGAGCGCGAGACTGAGAAGCTCGAACACGACGCCGCCGCTCAATTGAAGGCACAAGAGATGCGCGACTGGGCAGAGGCCATTGCCGGAATTCTTAAGACCGCGATAAGTGATGGCATCGCGAGCAACCCTGCCTACACTGTGAGGCCAACAGAGAGCGAACATGCACGGTGGGCAATCGAGCACGAGCTACTCCGCTGGGGCCCTGGTCCTCTCCATCAAGGCGTTATGCTGCCAACCACAGTTGCCGGTACACGAGGAAGGTAGCCTGTCCAGCTTCGTGACATCTTTGAACTCTAAGAGATATTATGATCATCAAAGGTATGGAGCAAGGATCTGGACCTGTGCCACCTGCCGACCTCGCCAGGGTCTCTCCCCTCGCCTACGCCCATGTGATACCGAGCGGCACCTATCATTTCGAGGGCGCCAGGCCCGGCTGATTGCCGCGCTAACGTGCGTTTTTACATCACTGGCCGTGTTACCCCAATCGCCAGTACTGCTTGAAGCCTGCGCGATGCCACTTCACAACGGTCGCTGGCTGCACAATGCAGAGCGCGATTTCCATCCGGGCCAAACGCGTCGTAGTCCCACCCAAAGCAGCCGGTCGAAGTTCTTGAGCGGTGGCCTTTTTGATTGCCTTTGCAGCACGGCGATTTGGTGCCGTAGCGCCAGATTCTCTAGCGCGAGGTTGCGCCGTGCCTTGGCCGCAGAGACAAGGCTTCGGGCGACGGTGCGGATGATTTCAATCATGAGGGACTAACTTTACCGAGCGCCGCAAAGCTCTGTGATTTCGGGGCAGACCGGTATTGGACACCCACAAGGGTTATCGTTCTGTCGCGAGCGCTGAATCGCCTGCTTGACCTTGGGCTGGTTCTCTCGTGAGGCAACTCCCACTCGAGATGTCAGCGACGAAATCGAATCTCCCAGCTCTCTTCGAGTTCCTCATCTTCGTCCTCGTCATCTGAGAGTACATCGGTCGTCAGCACTGTGAGCGTCCTGCCGTACCGACCTAGACCAAGAATCTCTTCGGTGCCAGGAAGAGATCGTTGACCACCGAACCAGTCTTGAAGGTCGACATCCCTGACTACACGATGTGCCTGCTCTACATTTCCTGAGTTGGCGTTGAACCTTCCCGTTTCCACGCCGTTGGGTATCGGCTCATTCTTCCGCAGCCATTCTACGCCACCCATCGTCTTTAGTGACTCGGACATGAAGCAGTAGTCGATCGTCGTTCCCGAACTCATCACGATTGCCATACAGGTCGGTGCGAGCTGCGCGAAACGGATCGCCGTAGTTGTCATCGATGCATTGCACAAGCTTGCCATGGTCTCTATGGCATCCAGTCCGTCACTGAGACGCGTGCAAGCTCGCTTGAAGAGATCGGCCGGCATGAGTAAGGCGGCAGCGAAGCGGTCTGCTTCCATCTCGTAGGGATCTGAAGACAGAAAACCGGCTCTGGATTCGTGGATCCCATCCTCAGGCAAGACATGGTCAATGTGTCCCTCTAGGAGATAGTGACCAAGTTCGTGTGCAACGCTGAACTTCTCAAAGCCCTCGTTCGCGTAGCAAGTCGCGTAGAGAATTCCAAAATTGTCACCATGCCGCAGAAGCATGCCGGAGACTCCGGGCGCTGTTGCTGGCTTCGCCTTGACTTCGATACTCAGGTCTTTGGCGATCTGAAAGGGATCGATAGGCAAGGTTGTGTAGCCCTGCTGTACGAGGAAGAGTTCGGCCTTCTTGCTCGCAAGCCAGGCTATTTCTTCACTCAATCTTCGTCCTCATCGTGGCCACCAGAACGCTTAGCAAGCATCTTCATGAATCCCCGGGCAAGGTCACGGTCATCATCAGAAAGATTCTGAAAATCGCGATACATGGGGTTTGCTGCTCGGCTTGCGTCGAGTTCATCGACGCGCCCTAGCAGAAAGTCCGTGGTGGCTTGAAGGGCTCCAGCGAGACGACGGAGGTTCTCAAAGGATGGTTTGCGACTTCCTGACTCAAATCGCGAAATAGAAGAGGCGGGCAGACCGGCTATCTCGGCGAGATCGGTCTGGCTTAACCCTCTAATATTACGCGCTTCTGTGAGGCGCGCAGGGAAGGCTTCTGAAGGTTTCGGGGATCGGTTCATGACGAACTCGACATTCTACACTTGACGTAATCGCATATCGGCACCATGTTTAATACGTCAAGAATGGCATGCCGATATCGACATGCCAAGCATTTCCGTAACAAAACAAGGCTGCAACCTCCAACGCTTAGAGCAAACATGATCATCAATCCCTATCCATGCAAGTCCGAATATTCACCTGCCACAGCTACGGCGATTGCCTACACTCTACGACACCTCCAGGAACAGGTGGGCCAGGAAGAGACGGCTGTCGTTCGACTGTCCTCGGATGATCACATTGATTGGGACTCATTTCCGGTACCGGCGTGCGGTCTGCCTGGGAGCGACGTTGGCCAAATCGCAGACATGCGCTTCTCGCTGACTGACGGCACCGGACTGCATGGGCAACGCTTTCCCGATGGTCGGGTCGAGTTTCACCTTGACCAAGTCGACGCTTGTCGAGCCCCCATTGAACACGGAGCCCGTGAAACGCGCATGGTGCAGTATGGCGCGTGGGGCGCTCTTGTCTTCGGGGCACTGGGTTACGTCGCTGACGGGCCTCGTGGCGCACTTCTGTGGGGCGGACTCGGTGCTGGCGGTGGAGTAGCTTTTGGAGCGAACACACCCAAGCGCTCACGCAGGGTCTTTGCTCTCCCGGAGATCCCCTTCAGCAACCCCCTCGCAATTCGTCAACCCACCTACTCATAAGAACCAACGACATGTCACTCAACAAAATGCAAAGCCGCATGACGGCCTTCGTCGATTGGATCGCGACGGAACGAGACAAAGAAGATGAGATTCGCGAACAAGCTGATTCCATCAGAAATAAAATCAAGGCGAAGGCTACTGAAGATGGCCTCACTATCCAGTCCACGCCCAGCTCGGGCTCATTCGCCAAGCGAACCGGACTCCGCCGCCACTTGCGTGGTGACTCCGTCGTGGAGGGGCAAGATGTCGACCTCCCTTTCGTGGTGAGCCCCGAGACGGACGATGACGAGAAATTGGACTGCCTACTTCCTCGTTTCGAGGGCTACGCCAAAGCAGCCTATCCCGATACCGAGCTTGAGATGACCAAGAGTTCGGTCTGCCTCAAGTTCACCAACCAGCTCAGCTACGATCTCGTCCCAGTTCTCGCGACGAGCGACCCCGAACGCCAAATTCTCATTCGCTCAAATGGAGATAGGCGCGAAACGTCACTACAGAAGCACGTAAAGTTCGTTCGCAGTCGGACAAAAAAGAGCAGTGAACTAGCGGGTCGCGTGAAGTTCAATGAGGTCGTCCGATTATTCAAATGGTGGCGCTACTTCCGGCAAGACGCTTCTAGTGTCCTCGACGACGTACCCACCTTCATCATCGATTTGCTCTGTGCCCATGCCTTTGATGCTCGCGGCGTTCAGACTGGATATGTGCAGACCTTTGCTGAATGGTCAGGCTTCCTGGCACGCGTTATTCGGCGTCGTGAACTCATCGCTTTCAATGACTTCGGGAGGGCGGCAAAATCGATTCCTACTGGTGATACCTGGGGTGTCTTCGACCCCGTGAGTCCCGACAACAACATCGTCGAGTCTTGGACCGCGCTCAAGTGTGACGAACTCGCGGACTGGTTTAGCGAAGCGCACGACACGCTCCACGACACCATCATCACTCACGAAGAAGATCTCGACGCCCAAGGATTGGACGAACTCGTCGAGGTGTTCGGTACACCGATTAGAAATCACTGCGGAGAATAACTATGACGTACACAGCGACAGCAACTGCAACCACAACAATGACCGAGGCTCGGGTACGCGCAGTCATGCGAAAGGTAGGTGCCAATTTTCAGGTCTTCGTCACCGCCGGCCACATCTCTCAGACTCGTGCAAACAGCTGGACTACCGACGTTACATATCTCCAGCTCGTGGAGGCACTCGACTACTTCGAGGTTCAATGCACCACTCCTGCAGGAGATACTTTTGGCCTCCGCTACACAGTGGCCGCTGATGGATCGATTCGCGAAGACTCAAGATCCGGTGGCCTTGACGTCTACGGCATTCCCAACAATTCAACGCTTGGGCTGTTTGCGAGCCTCCGCGACGATGTCAGCAGCAGCAGTGTCCGCGACGAGCTCAAGAAGCGTGGGTGGGGTTTCGACGGAAGCTCGCTGGAGGGCGCAGAGAGCGAACGACGCTCTTTCAGCCGCGAAGGATACGGTTTAACTCGCTCAAAGGTAGGTATATGGCCATAGACACTGTTCAACTTCACGAGACCAAGCATCCGGACAAGACTTCGCAGGAGCGCTTCGATGCGCTTATCGGGATTGATCTGGCAAAGTCCGATCTCATCGACCATCTCACTCTCATTCTCGATCGTCAGCGCATCGACGACTGGGTTAAGCGGCACCACAAGAAGGGCTTACCACTGGTTGAGCGGCTGAAGCACGGCACCCCGCTGGTCATACTTGCCGGTGAAGTTGGCTGTGGAAAGACCGCGCTCGCTACGAGTATCGGAACCCCGCTCGCTACCGCGCTCGACGCCCACGTCGTGGCATTTGAGACTCCCTCTGACATTAGAGGCAACGGCCTTGTTGGCGATCTGTCGGCACGGGTTACTTCAGCCTTCGAGCAAGCTCATGCTGCACTTACTGGTCGCAAGCGTGGTCTCCTGATCATTGATGAGGGTGATGACCTCGGGACCACACGCTCGCAGCTTAATGCGCACCACGAGGACCGTGCGGGTCTTAATGTTCTCATCAAGCAGATTGACCGGTTGGGGAGGGAGAATGCTCCCCTTGCCGTATTGTTGGTAACGAATCGTCTGGAAGCACTCGATCCCGCGCTGGTACGCCGCGCCCACATCATTCGGTTCGTGCGCCCTGACAAAGCCACACGACGAGATGTCCTGTCTCAGCTTCTCGATGGCACAGCTGTGAGCGAGAGCGATTTGGATAGGCTTGTCAGCGCTACGGAGCACCCACTCGCATTCAGTTACTCTGATCTTGTTCACCGGATCGCCGAGCCAGCTATTCGGCTTGCCCTCGGGGAGGATTCTGCGTTCTCGATCGAGCACATGCTCCGTGTAGCCGAGCACGTTAAGCCCACTCCCTTGATTGAGGACGTTACTCCCTGACAAAAGAATATGAGTTCCAAACCACACAATAAGAAAAGTACCGGTGATTCATCACCGGTTGTTCTTGCACGGAAGGTCCCCGACAAGATTCAGAAGATGCTCTGGGGGCTTACCGCCGGGCGCTGCGAATTTGCCGGCTGCAACAAAGACCTCTTTGAGCATTCGGTGACACTGCTTGCTGGCAACTTCGCCCAGGTGGCGCACATCGTAGCGTTCCGAGAGGATGGGCCACGAGGCGACGACGACAAGCGACCTGAGCATGTCCATGACCTAGAAAACCTCATGCTCCTCTGCCCCGAGTGCCACAAGCTCATCGACGATCGGCCGACCGAGTTCACGCGACCTACACTCAAGAGTTACAAGCGCGACCATGAGGAGCGAGTCCGTCATGTGACAAGCTTCGGACCGGATCTGAAGACATCGATCGTGCAGCTAAAGGCGCTCATTGCCGGTCAGCCAGTCGCTATTCCCATTTCACACATCTACGACGCGGTGGCACCCCGTTGGCCAACCGATCGAAAAGGGTGCGTCATCGACATCACTGCAATCGATGTCGAAGACAGCGCGGGAACAAGTGCAGCTGTTCGCAAGATTGATAAGGAACTCGATCGGCTTTACGCCGATGGTATGGACGTAGAGAGCATTCGCCATATCTCGCTGTTTGCGCTGGCCCCAATACATCTCTTGACCTATCTCGGCAGCCGAATGAGCGACAAGATTCCCGTCGACTTCTTCCAGCGACATCGCGACGAAAGCGGATCACCATGGCAGTGGCGCATCTCAGATACTCCAGTCACGTATCGCGCTCACTGCATCCGCCCTGGAACCGACAAGAGTAAGGTTGCTCTCGTTCTTTCACTGAGCGGGGTGATCCCGGACACGGCTCTGCCGAAGGGTGTTGATGAGACGTATCACGTCTATGAAATCACGCTCGCAAACACCACGCCGCACCGCGACTTCCTTCGACAGCGCGGAGACCTAGAACAATTTCGAAAATGCTACCGTTCGTTCCTGGCGCAGCTCACGCAAGATCATGGCCTGATCTCGGAAATCCAAGTCTATCCTGCCGTGCCCGCTCCAGTGGCGACGGTGCTCGGCTATGACTTGTTACCAAAGGTGCATCCTGCACTTCGCATGTTCGACTACAGTAGAGAGAATGGCTTCCAGGAGAGATTACTGGTCGAGAGCGATAGCCGATTGACTACGGCGTAACGGCAGAGGAGGTCAGGATGACCGGCTGAGCTTGCCCCCTATCTAGAGACCATGAAAAACCGGGGGCACTTGTGGGGGCAAGGGCAGAACCCCGAAACGACATCTGGCGCTGGCTTTCCTGGAAACCGGGGGCTCCAGCCACATCTTCGCTAGGCTCTGAATACGCCGCAAAACTCCTCGGATTGCATCGCGTAGTGTCCAAAATGACACACAGCGAGCATCGTAAACACCTTACTTTGCGTATTTTTCACGCTAAGCTGACATAAGGCTAATTATGCGACCCAATAGTTCCTAGGCTTTTTACCTAGGAAATGCTCGTTGGATGCGCCCACGATTTCGCGCACGACGCCCAAAGGCTCATGCCGCCGCCCGAGAGTAATGGCGGAGCAAACCGCCAAGGCGCTCATGGCTTTCGATCGGGCCCGTCACGTTGTCATTGGCTGGTGGAACAACGAAGCGGCCTTCGAGACCTTGATGCGGTCTCTCGCGATTGTAATGCGCGACATACTCTCGAACGGCGAGCCGCAAATGACCTTCGCCAAGCAGGATGAGCTTGCTCAAACATTCGCTCTTGATCGAAAGTACGAATCGCTCTGCGAAAGCGTTGAGATTTGGGCTCCGTGCTGGCAAGCGCACAGGCTTCACACGCGAGTGCGACAAAAGCCCACGGACATCTTTGGTGAAGACCGGATCTCTGTCCATGATGAGATGCGTCTTGCCAACGAGAAAACCGTCCTCGGAGTCCAGAAGATTTCGCACGGCTTGCATCATCCATGCACCCGTTGGAGCGTGAACGATGCCGCCGATTTCGACACGACGCGAAGCCAAGTCGATGACGATGAGCACGTGATACCGAACGAGCCCATGCAGAGTCAGAACCTCCACGGTTAGGAAATCGCAGGCTGCGATGGCGCCCCAGTGAGATCGCAGGAAGTCCTTCCAGCTCATGCGTCGCTCTCGGCTGGGAGCCGGATCTATGCCCTGCTCTCTCAAGATGTTCTGAATGGTTGTGCGACCAATCTCGTAACCAAGATTCCTCAGAACGTCCCGAATCCTGGTGTAGCCCCAGCTTGGGTTGTCGACAGCGATGGAGACGACAAGCGAGCGAACATCACTCGCCGTGCGTGGACGACCAAGCCCACGGCGCTGCGAGCCATCGTACTTCTTCGCAACAAGCTGCCTGTACCAGCGCAAAATCGTATCAGGGGTCACGATGCATCCGAGCTCCTGTAGACCGCGCCTGCCGACGAGCTTGCCTCTTCGTGCAAGGCGTCGGCGCTGTGCATCAGTGAATCGAAGACGCTTGCCACCGAGCTGCTCGCGGAGAACCTTGTTCTCTTCTTTGAGGTATTCAATCACGGCACTCTGCTCTCGCTGTAGCCAGCCAGCTACCATCGCAATTACGAAATGCAGTGAGCGGATTTGCACGAAGAAACACTAGATCGATCGTCCTCGAATGTCTGTAATGGCGCTCATGGGCAACACATGGATGTTTGCGATATCATAGGTCGATCTACTTTATGGACAGGACGGGGTTTCCACGGCCAAAACCTAACTCGATCATTCGCAATTGTCCGCGATGCCCATCATCGCTGAACAGCGAAAGTCTGCGGTATCATGGGCCGATCGAATATCCGGACACCAGGGGTCACGTTGGTGTCTTTAGTTCCCCCAGGGCCACAAGAACAGCGGCAAAGGCTGTTTGCAAGTGCTTGTCCGGCTCGGTATCCAGTGCCTCTTCAAGCAGTGCAATTGCTCGTGACGGATCCAGTTCGCTAAGCCTTTCCCGGGCGTAATTCCGAGTGCCCGGAGATATGTCTGCCAATCCATCTCGAATAATCGATTCCTCAGAGCGCGATGCAAGTGACAATGGCCAAGCACACTGCAACAACAACCGGAGGTCCGATTCCTCGGAAAACCATTGACGAAGGGCCGCGTCTACCATGCGCCTAGTGAATCCACTTGACGGAGGACGCATCATGTTTCTGAGCAATAGCTTCTCATCATGTTCAGAAACTCTCAATAGATGCACGCAGTGACGCAGTGTCGAAACTGGATCTTCCTCAAGGAGAACGGAAAACACTTGAGCGAATTGCGAGGCGTCCTGTGTCTCGGCGAATTTCCTCAGCCTACCTCGCAATCGCTGGTACGCGCCCGTCCTGCATCCAGAAGAAACCAAGCTCACAAGAGACTCGAGGGCTCGACTCGATACATACCCTTCTTCATAGTCAAGTAGCTCCAATAGGATCTCCGCTGCTTCTTGGTTTTCCGGACAAAGCCGCAGGACTGCTGTTGCTGTCTCCAACATGTCCAGCACCGAGTTTTGGCTCAGTGTCTCTGACAACGAGGGCTGAGCGGCCAGCCGATCTAGAAGTACTCTGACGGCTCCTTCGCCACCGAAGTATCCCAGGATCGAGATATAGCTAAGCTGTGTCCGGCCGGGTTCTGACTTCAACTGGGAGATGAGCATGCTTCGGATGTTTGAGTCATCAACGTGCAGCAGTAGCTCTTCTTCGTTCACAATTTTGCCCCTTTCAATTCTCCGAAGAACATCTCCAATATTGCTGGGCGACTGCGCGATGCTAGCCTTCGTCAACACTTTGTAGCGGCGATGCAGCTCTGCAAAAGAGAATGAGGAGCAATGGGGCCGTAAGACAAACGCCACAGGCACATGGTCGCCGTGCACTGGATCGACGAGATAGCCCTTGTTTTCTGTAAATCTCAGTTTCATGCCAGATTACCCGCGACATGCTGCTGTGCAAGCATCATGTTCACTGAAGGCCGGTCGCGATGTGCGCCACTCCACGGAAGGAATCCTACCCGAATATGGTCCGCTCGTATCGGTGCAAAAACACTGACACTGGTACTTCCGCGTTCCGGATTCATCGGAAGTCGAGTGCGGGCGAGCGCCCCCAGACCATCGGCACCCAAACCCACGTCGAGCGTATTCCAACGCAAGTGGAATCGTGAGCGCCCATGGAATGAGCTGGGGTCGAAGTGGTGACCAGAATATTTCGGCTTCTCCAAGCAGGTCATCAATTCCAACATCTGCTGCGTCACACACAGCAGCGGTCCCGCCAACCACAATGGATGCTGTAACTGTGTTCGCTGATGCCTGAACGAACATTCCTGCTGCCGCCATTGCACTCGCTCCAGATGGAGTCGTCACTGATGACCCCCACCTACCATTGGCATCAATGACATCGATCGGATCATTGGCAACATAGACATAGAGGTTACCACCACCAGTAAAGAGAGTCGGATCTTTGGCCGTCCAGCGTCCTGTCTCCGGGTCGTACTCGCGAGCACCAAACTGCGTGAGACCAGTGTCGGCATCGTAAAGACCACCAACAAAGCCAAACGGCATGAGGTCATCGTTGCCACTCGCAAACGTGATGTTGCCGAAGCTGTCGTAGTCACGGCGAGCAAGCACGCCGCCTGTCGCTGTATCAACGATAAGCCGCACACTACCGCGACGGTCGGTGACGACACGATGAACAGCTCCACCTGCGCGAACGATGTAGTCTGGAACATGTGGCCAAACGCCGTATACAAAGACACTCTGAACGTCACCATTTCCATCTAGCTCGGCAATGGGATGCAAACCATCTTTGTAGAGCCACGCCTGCTCAAGAACCGGTGTCGCTCCACCAACACCAACCTTCTTGCCAATCCGACGATTTAGAGCGTCGATAACATACTCGACCACCTCGCCAGACGGGAGGATGACACTACGAAGAACTCCGAAGGAGTCGTACGAATACGTTGTGACATCTGCCCCCACTGTTTTCGTCGAGACTTCACCATTTTGCGTATATGTGTAGCTCGTGCTGCCATACGTCAGAAGCTGGTCCTGGTCGTTGTAGGTCGCAGCAATGCCACCAAGCGCGCCGGAGCGGTTGTCATTGACACTGCCAGAGAAGTCATAACTTTCAACGAGCACAGCACCTTCCATAACGGTCTCGAGGCGACCCGCCAGGTCGTAGCCGTAGTCCAAGACGCGCGTCACACCACCGATGGTCTCAGTCTTTTTCTCAATTCGTCCCAGGTCATCAAGAACCAAATCGTAATTATAGAGCGGCGACCCGCCATTGTAGGCAATTTCGTAGTGGTCGGGCTCTGCAAAATCGTTGTAGTCCCAAGAGTCCACAACGGAACCCACCGAACTTAGGCTCGTTCCAGTTGCGAGCCCTGTCGTTACATCATAAAAGATCGAGAGAGCGCCCGCAGAGGTCGTCTGCCCGTCGTCATTGTAGGCGTAAGAAATCGCAGGCTCCGATCCAGCCGAAGCCCCCACCGTGAACGAATTAACACGGTAGCGAATATCGAGCCCAAGACTCAAGCTGCCGATAATGTCACCATAGATCCAGCTCGCCACATCAACGAACTCGCCCTCGTATTCAAATGACAGGGTGCCGGTTGCGCTTCCCAGAGAGTCCACTTGAGCAGTCGCCGCATTGTACGTGATCGTGCGAGTCTCCTCAGGAATCGTAATTGTTTTGAGCCTCCCCGTATCAGGTACAGAGGTACCGTACGTCAGCGTTGCCCTCCGACCATCGGGACGAACAATTTCCTCAAGCTCTTGAGCTGCGTTATAGGTCCATTTTGTCGGAACAGGGACTTTCCCCACCTGCGCCGGTGGTGGTGTGTACCGACCTAGCTGATTGGTTTCTGTATAGAGAAAGGTATGTGGCAGCCGCCCTGGAGGCGTCAACGACGCGAGGTTCCCCGCTTCATCGTAGTCATAATCCACGACACGCGTATCTGGCAGTGTAACGCTGTCAATGAGCCCGACCCCGTCATAGTTCGTCACCGAGGAGCGTCCAAGGTCATCGGTAACCGTGAAGCTGCTCTGGTTGGCGGAACGAGCGAACGTTGTCACGCGCTCATCCGCTGCTGCCATCCCAAAGATACCAACGCGGACTTCCTTCAGCTGCTCAAAGTTCGCGATGGTGTCATAGAGAAACGTGGAAATTACGCCGGTGGGCTCAGTGGCCATCTCGATTCTACCATCTGCATAATAGGTATAATTCGTAGTGCGGCCTTCATCCGTTAGAACGCTAGTCAAGTCAGTATCGTCGAAGGTGTAGGTCGTCGTGGAATTGTCAGGAGCAGTAACCGAAGAGAGCGTATTAAACTCTGCGTCGTACACAGCCGTCGTCGTGCCGCTCTTGGTTTCTTCCTGAGAAGACAGCTCGTTTCCCAGAGCGTCAAACGTCTGGTTGATGACATGACCACTGGGCAACTCTAGGCGTGCGACATGGCCGTCGGAGTCTCTCGTTGCCGTCGTCTCGAATAAGGCGGCCCCAATCATGGACTCGGCGCGTCCAAGCACCCCAAGCTCGTAGATGGACTCCCTCCCCTCCCCGTCTGTGTACGTGGCAACAACGGCCGAATCCTGAATGACGGGCGCGGGGTTTGCTTCGCTCCCCTGCCCCGACATGGGATCGTACAGAGCGACAGTAGCGCTTGGAATAAGCTCTCGCTCCGAACCATCAGGCCACAAAGACTTGACGTGACGACCGAAGCTATTGTGGATATAGGTAGTGCTAAACCCTCGCTCGGAGACTTGGCTCGTCATTCGGTGTTGAGCGTCGTATCGGTATTCTCGAGTGCTTGCGTCGGGTGCATCGATTTGCGTCAAGTCACCGTTTGAATCGTGGGTGAAGCTCGTGATGCGACCCAGCGGGTCCGTCACACTCAGAAGTTTTCCCGTTCCATTGTAGGCAAAGGTCGTTACCTTTGTTGCGGAGTCGGCAATCGATTGCAGCCTCAGTTGCGCGTCATAAGCATAGACGGTGCTATTGCCATCCTTGTCTGTGGCGGCAGTCTGGAGCCCCTGCGAGTTGAATTCTGCCTTGGAGTTGTCAGCAAAGTCGCGAGTCCAAGACCCATCGGGGTTTTGTACTAGAGACGAGAAGTCACCAGCCTGACCATACCTGCGCTCCGTCTTTGTGAACGTGTAGACTTCGTTTCCGGCAGTATTACTGACAAACACTTGGTTGCCATCTGGCGATACATCAACACCCGCCCAGCGAAGTCCTGTCGACCCAAAATCGAAACCACTGAACATCGTGGATACGGCCCCGGTTACGGGATTCACCCTGATGATTCGCTCCGCCCCGACTTCCATAATAATCAGGTCGCCCGTGCTCAAGTCGGCCGCCATTCCCTCTGGCGTCCCAAGAACTTCCGATGTCACGACCTCTGTCAGATCGCCACCAGTCCCCACGTGCAAGAGTCGGCCTGGACCGGAACCGCGTGGTCTCGCGATGTCAACAACGTAAATATCACTGTCACCAACCGCGTGCGTAACCACGGCGACATCCCGCGGATCATCAAGAGTCTCGCTCGTCGGACTTGATCCATTGTGAAGCACTGTCTCGACACCAGAGGTATCTGGGGAGAACGTCCACAGCGTCTTGGGAGAGGATTCGTTGGCTCGGTCAACCAAAATACCATCACCAGGTGAAACGACAGACCCGACGTAGTCATCAGGCACGATTGTCATTCCGACTGGGCTATGCCCACCTTGGCCGGAGTTAACCAGCCATGGAGTTGAGCCAGTCTGCCCGAAAGTGATTCGCGAGGTATTGCCACCGTTGTTGCCGTAGAAGACATTTCCGTTCTCCGGATCGATAGCAACGGTTGACAGATTCGTGGTGCCTCCTCGAACTAGCGTCAAACTGTCATTCGCGTTGATTCGATAGATGCCGGTGGCGCTTCCACCATTCTTCGCAACGTAGAGAAGTCCATCTTGGGGATTAAGGTGAGCGGCCTGCGGATCGTCAATCGCGATGGTGCGCGTTAGTTGCCATCCGTCCTCCTCAATCGCAATTGGGCCAACGCTAGGACCGACAAATTCTATTGACCGACCGTCGCCCTCGATGACCATCGGAACACCGTCATCTGAAGTGTATAGCCGTGAAACACCACCCACGCTCCAACCAGCACCAATGGCACTCTGGCGTTGGTTGTTGACCATCAGACGTCCTGACTCCGTGCGAGACACAGCGCTAAAGGGAGCGGCATCACGATAGTGACTCGTAGAGATTAGTTCGTAAGGATACAGCCCCGACTCAAGTGACGACGCATCCACTTGCACCGCTTGCTCAAATGTTTGGAACGCCGGGAGTGATGACAACGATGTGGACGTGTAAACGGCGTCGCTTGTCGTGCCACCAACCTTTACAGAGAACGAGGCCAGTGTCGGATTCGCCGTAGGAGAGAATGACGTTGTTGAGCTCACAATGGGCTCAGGCGCAGCTTGTTGACTTGTGTAGACAAGTTCAAGGCCCCTTGTGACACCCTTCGATGTGTAGCTAGGAAGGCGGTAATCCACTCGAAGGTTGCCGGCAGCCAGTGAGGTGGAAGAGCCCATGACGACTTGCTCCTCGCACGAGTAGATTTCCTCATCCGACGCAACCAACGGAGCGCCTGGCAAGATGAAGTGCCAGTCTGCCGCTCGCACTCCGCCAGAAATCGTGTTGATGATCGTGTCGTTTGGCGATGGGAGTCCCGTTGACTGCACTTCGCCGACGCCGACAACCGCGAACACTCCCTCGTCCGGATCGATAGACCAGATATCAACAAGGCTCCCAACCGGCAGGAGGTTGTAGTTCGGGAATGTGATTGGAACCGGCGTCGGAAACGTCACACCAACAGGCTGAATAGTGATAACGAGCCCTGGTGCCAAGGCGGATGGCATGGCCGCCGGAGCGAGTCCCTCCGGGACCTCCGAAATCGACAGCGAGCCGTTGAACGGTAACCCATCATCGCCAAGTGCGGTGTCGGCAGCAACGGAAATCGAGACGTCCCCAGCAGTAGTTGTGGACGTCACATCGGTCACTTGTGTGGCGACAACTATCGTTAGACTCGCGGTATCTATGCGAGGCAAGTAAAAGGGGCGCTCGATGATGTTATCCACACCATCAACGATATGAATCGCTTCTCGGAATCCCGCATAGGCGATTCCCGAGGTTGGTGGTGCAATGTCCAAGACTTGGCTCCCTGCAGGAACGGCAGACATTGTGAAGAAGCCACTTGCATCGCTCGTTGCGGACACGCCCGTGTCAATAAATGAGACGGTTGCACCAACGATAGGAGTAACAACCGAAGGGTTCGCTACGAAATCGTTCGTATCGAGAAGTCGACCAGAGAAGGCTGTGACGGTCCCAGGGGTGGGGGCGTTTACTGTGATGGTGATAGACTCATCGTCGCTAACAATGCCATTGGTGACTCCAAACGTAATGTTGTAGATGCCTTCCTGGCCATCTGAAGGGCGAAACCTGAAAACTCCAGTGGTCGCGTCAAGCGTCGCATTCGTTGGAAGGGGAAGAGGAGAAGCATAGAATGTGTAGTCACCGCCTCCACTCGTTGCCGAGAGCTGAATGTCTAGCGTCGTGCCTAAGTTGAAGCTCCGATTACCAACTGCCCCAAGCTTGGGAGCCTTGCAGTCGTTTGAGCAAGTAAGAACCGAACCACAACCATCAGCGACCTCTCCACACTCGAGGCCAGCCTGGGTACACGTGATAGGAGTACAGCCACATTGGTTCGCAGAGCCAGCACCGCCACAGGTTTGCGGATCGGAGCAGGTACCGCATTCGATATCGGGACCACCGCAAACATCTTGAACCGATCCGCAAGTGGCTCCTAGCGCTGCGCATGTAGCTGCCTCGCAACTGCACGTATTGCCTGTATCGCAGGTATCTGGGGCCATGCATGAACCACACGTTACGGTTCGAGAGTCTCCACAGTTATCAGTTACGGTAATCTGACCGCACGTCGCACCTGCGTCCAAGCATAACTCCGTCGCCGTATCCTGCTCACAAACTGCATACAGTTTGATGCGTGGCCGAAAGGACGAGAACGTACTTGAGCGAGAGTAGAACCAAGAGCCGTTGCTAGAATTACTCTTAAGGAGCCAGCCGTGGTTGTCTCCCCCCGCTCCACCGTTGAGAATTCGCTGCACATCGGACGTTATATCCAAGACTAACGCTTGGCTGGTGGTGGAAACGTAGGTGGTATCAATCCAACTTGAGCTATACGTCCCAGAGCCAGTGAGCATATTCCAGGTCGAATTGAGCCAAGCGCTAAAATAATATGCGTAGTTCCAATTCGAGTTCGTTTCCGCCCAGTATTTGAGCATCTGGCGCACATAGATTGTTGAGCCAACGGGGCTTGGGTTGCTTGGAGCAAAGGACAACGATAACTCTGCCTTTGCTAGGGTGTTCGTTCCTAAAAGTGTTTGAAGGTCGCTCGTGTCGACCTTCAAAACACTCTGGTTTCGGTCGTAGTTGTTGTTGCGAGCAACAAGGTAGTCGGAACTCCCGTAGTTCGTAGTACTCCAATACTGAGAAACACGATTGTCGGCATCAAGGTACTTGAAGCCAAGGTAAGTAGGCGTTCCCAGTATTGGAGCAGTGTTGGAGCGCATCTCAATCGTGAGCTTTGGGCCACCAGTGTTCTGTGCCGATCGAAAGACGAGGTCACTTGTTGGAATCAACTGCTCAGGAAGGTCGAAGCAACTGGCCGGAATATCATCAGGAGTATCACCGTATATGCATAGCTCTTCGGCTTCGTTCCCGTTGTTCCCGCTCCCGTTGTTCCCGTTCCCGTTGTTCCCGTTCCCGTTGTTCCCGTTCCCGTTGTTCCCGTTCCCGTTGTTCCCGTTCCCGTTGTTCCCGTTCCCGTTGTTCCCATTCCCGTCATCGTCATCGTCAGGAGACTCATCGTCAGGAGACTCATCGTCACGGATAAGAACCCAGCCATGGCTTTCTCCGCCGGCGACGATAGCCGCGATGACATCGCTCACGTCAAACGTAAGCGTTCCCTGCTGACCATTGAAGACCTGTGCCGTCGCAATTGGGGTTGGGTGCCAAGGCATATTTGGCCCACCCATACTCCACTCGCTGTCCTCACAATCGGTGACGCCATTGTCCGGAATCGCATCGTCAGTGCAACGCCACGAAGCGCCCCACTCCGTCCAAGGTTCGGTGACTTCATAGAGGCTCACAGTACCGCCAGCCGAATCGAGGTTATAGGGGACGCTTTCAAGCGTTAGCTCAACCATGGCCGATTGGATATCGCCTGTGAATACCGCCTCGCGAATGGCATCGGCGTCAAAGTCGATGAGGGTGCGCTCTCGGTCACCGGTACTGACGCTGAGATACGGAGACAATCCGTAATTGCGGTTTGGCTCCATCTCGTTGAGGCACGAATCGCGAACATCTTCGAGAACCACAATAGTGGTCACGCCCTGTGTTGCCTTTCCAACACTGGACTCCTCGAGATCTTCGCCGCCGCAACTCACTGCGAGCGAGACGAAGAAAGCAAGACCGAGCCCCGTAACGATAGTGGAAAAGAATCCACGCACAAAAGTGCGAGATGGTTTGCGACCGTGTGTACCTGCGTTTGACATCTCTATACTCCCTATCGTCTGGGCCCATCGAATCGAACTAAGTAGATCAATCCGAGCCCAAGGCGCCTTAACCCATCTGTGTGCAAAGCGAAGACACCCCCTAAACTCGTTGTTGCGTCAGTATCACTGCGACCAGTCGCTGCCAACACAGAGAACCAGACATATTCTAACTTGCGTCGAGATGCCTCGTTCTCACAAGCCCAATCCAAAACGCGGGGGGGGAGCAGCCCCCGCCGGCAGGCCGGCGCGTCGGCGACCAAGTTCACGTAACGGACATTATGCGACCCACTAGGTGATGTTCCTAGGAATACAACTCAATGAAGAGAATGAGCATGCCTGCGCATGGCGAGAGCAGCAAATCGACTTGCATTGAGCAGCCTGAAACCCAGGTGCACTACGGTGCTCGATAGAGAGCCAGCCCAGTAGGTGGAGTGTAACGACCGCCTTCTTCATCTTCGCCTTTATCCATTACGGGCTCCCCTTCTTGTCGAACTTGTTGAACATACTCTTCTCTCCTTTTGGCTTACCAAGATGATTGAACATGCTCTCGTCTTCGCTTGAGCGCGGCTTTGTTCGTTTGCCCTTTTGGGGCCGAGCACCTTTGCGAGCGACGGACTTCGCTGTCCTACGAAGAAGCTGGATTTCGCACATCGGCGCGCGTGCCGAGATTTCACAGGCGTAGACACCAGCGAATCGTGGATCGTCGACCGTCACAACGGTGGAGCCAATCGGCAGCTCGATGGTCGCAGGAGTAACGGAAGAGTTATCGCCGATGTGAACTACTAAGCCATCAATCCCCTGCCCTTCAACCGTTGCCACAAGGCTTGCTGCAACGCTCAGGGGGGCGCTGCCTGCGTCGACCACATCAACTGCGCCGACTGGTGCTACGGAGTCGCGAGGCGGCTCTGTGAGCTTCTGCGTAGCGACAGCCGATAGGTCCTCTGCTGAGGCCACGGAAGATGGCTCCACTCCCCTGCCCCACAGCATGTATGCAACGGCTGCAAGGACTAAGGTTGCGACAATCGCAGGAGCCACAAACGAACGCTGCGGCTTTGACCGAACTACCTCTTCGGTGGTCGAGACATGCGCCTGTCTGGGCGGAGTTTCCTCGAGCGTTCGAAGAAGGTTGGGTTCGGCAGCAGGAGTAAATGGCGTCAAGAGGATAGGAGTTTCCATGTCACCATCGGAAACGCGCGCCCACTCGCGTAGCTCAGCTTCCGTGGCATCACCGGCGAGAACCGGTGCAGTCGCATCAGCAATGCCAACCTCCATGGCTCGTACAAACTCTGTCACCGATGCAAACCGATCTTCTGGCTCGTATGCAAGTGCCTTGGTAATTGCGTCGACGACCGAGTCGGGCACAGCAACAATGTTTTTCACATCCCGCAACGGAACAACAGAGTTGTCGTAGATCCGCTGGTCGATTGTATTTGCGAGCTCGCGGCGATCTGCGCTCCCCTCCTCGCCATCACGCGCACCTGGGCGCATTGCCGTCAGCATGAAATAGAAGCAAGCGGCAAAGGCCCACTGGTCGCTTGCGGTCACCGGGTTGCCTGAGAGTTGCTCTGGAGCTGAGAAGCCCGGTGAGCCGATTCTCGTACCTTCTGCAGTGAGATAGGAGTCCTGCATTCGGACAATTCCAAAGTCTAGAACCGTCGCTCGCTGCCCCTCCGCATCGATGATGATATTGAGTGGCTTTATGTCGCGGTGGATGAGCTTTCGCTCATGTGCGGCATCGAGAGCGGATGCAACTTGCTGAGCAACGGCGAATACAGCGCCCCACCCTCCCCCTTCAAGAAGTTCGTGAAAGGCGCGATTGAATGTTGCACCCTTCGCCTCCGCCATCACAAGGAAGGGGTAGTCGCCATGTGAGGAGTTCTCGTAGATACGAGGAATCGCCTCGTGCTCAAGCTCATGGAGGGCTTCGCATTCTAGGCGAAAGCGCTGACGAAGCTTGTCGCCCATTCGTCCATGCGGTCCGTCCGGGTACACCAGAACTTTTAGGAGTTGAGGCTCTGGGATTGGACGATGGATATTCTTGACTCGATAGACGGCGCCCATGCCTCCTGCTGCGAGCGGCTCTATTACACGATACGTGTTGTCAATGATGGTGCCGGGGGAGAGGTTAGACGGGTCAAACCGCACTGCTTTCTCGAGATGCTCAAGCATCTCGCCGGCATTAGAGAAACGCTTAGCCGGGTCGAAGCGAACGGCGCGCAAGAGCTGCTCTGCCAGGGCCTCGTTAACTCCGGCATCTTTTCCCTTTGGGTGCTCTTGAAGCAAGAGCAGCTCCCTGCCGCTTGCAATGCGATCTTGATAGTCGGCAATCGGTATCGGTTGTCGTCCCAGAATCATTTCGTAGGCAACGAGGCCAATCGCAAATACATCATTCGCCGGCGTTGCTGGATCGGGAATCGGCTTGTACTGCTCTGGCGCCATGTACTGCTGCGTTCCTCTGGGAATTGTTGCCCCGAGAGTTGCAACGGTATCGTTGAGCGCTTTGGCAACGCCGAAGTCGAGGATACAAACGTTGCGTTCCTTTCCGTCCTGCGACTCAATGAAGATATTTGCAGGCTTGATGTCACGATGAATGACACCCTGTTCATGCAAGACGGCAACGGCCCGAAGAATACCTAGAAGTAGCGGCAGCGCCTCCTCGACGGTCATGCCTCGGGGGTATTCCTCGTCCAGTAGTTGCGCGAGGTCTTGCCCCTGGATTGGCCGCATTACGTAGTAGGCAATGCCACAGTCGGAGATACCGCAGTGCTCAATCTTCGGGAAGTAGTCCCCTTCAAGATTGTCGGTGAGCTTTGCCTCTCTCAGAAGCGCATCAACATACTCCTGATTGCTGGCGAAGGACGCAGGAAGAAGTTTTATGAAGCGCTCACTGCCTAGGCTTAGAGTCTCCGCACTCCAGATCTCCCCCATGCCGCCCTTGCTGTGTTGGACCTTGAGCTTGTAGAGCCCATCAAGGACAACGCCCGTAAGGTCGCGCTTGCGTCGCCCCTCCTTAGTGCCAGCCTCGGTGACGTCTTCGATCATTCCCCTGCCCTCCCCTTCCTATTCTTAGTGAACCGGCGACCGGCCTTTAGGTAGGTCCCTTCGCGCTGGGGAAACGCAGCTCCATTGTTCGAGAGCTCTTGCTGACGCAACAGCTCAGCACGCACGGCTCTATCGAAAAATCCTGAGAGGGGAAGTTCGAACGGCGTGCCCATCTGTGCAGCGATACAGTTGCGGACCTCGTTCATGAGGCCAGCATCCATGTTCGTTGTGAAGAGAGGTTTACTCTTGGTTGGTTTGCCGCCCACGCAACAACAGTATGGCAATCTATGTATTGTCGCAATGTGGATCTGCCGTATCGGCATGCCGCATTCACAGCACCTCTACGAGGGTGCTGCGACCCTCTCGTCGAGTTTCTCGCGCTTGAAGGCATTCGTCTTGAGCCCCCGATCTTGCCCCAGTGCTAGGCGAAGAGAAAGCGGGTTTTGAGAACCTCTTCTGACAACACTCCTGTTGCCTCCATCTGAAGCAAGTTGTTTAGGTTTGGGGGCTGTTGCCACCTTTGACTTTGGGATGCCTCAGGTGCCCAGCCCTTCCCCGCGCTCATTCCCCAAGACGTGGACATGGGCAATGCGATATCGGAAAACCGAAGCGCGATGGCCGATAGCCGATGCGCGACATCGGAAGCGCGATGGGCGATGGGCGATAGCCGATGGGCGATAGCCGATGCACGATAGGCGATGCACGATAGGCGATGCACGATAGGCGATGCACGATAGGCGATGCACGATAGGCGATGCACGATAGGCGATGCACGATAGGCGATGCACGATAGGCGATGCACGATAGGCGATATCGGAAGCGCGATGGGCGATGGGCGATGGGCGATAGGCGATAGGCGATATCGGAAGCGCGATGGCCGATGGGCGATAGGCGATAGGCGATAGGCGATAGGCGATATCGGAAGCGCGATGGCCGATGGGCGATAGGCGATAGGCGATAGGCGATAGGCGATAGGCGATAGGCGATAGGCGATAGGCGATAGGCGATAGGCGATAGGCGATGGGCGATGGGCGATGGGCGATAGCCGATAGGCGATAGGCGATATCGGAAGCGCGATGCGCGATAGCCGATATCGGAAGCACGATGGGCGATGCGCGATATCGGAAGCACGATGGGCGATGCGCGATGCGCGATGCGCGATAGCCGATATCGGAAGCACGATAGGCGATAGGCGATAGGCGATAGGCGATAGGCGATAGGCGATAGGCGATGGGCGATGGGCGATAGCCGATACCGGAAGCGCGATGGGCGATGGGCGATGGGCGATGGGCGATGGGCGATGGGCGATGGGCGACATCGGATACGCGATGGGCGATGCGCGATGGGCGAAAAAGCGCATCCGATTTCGTGCAAAAAGTTGCCCGGACTTCACCTGCAGGCGAGGCTAACCAGCATGAGCAAGGTCATCTCAGTCATTCAGCAGAAGGGCGGCGCGGGCAAAACAACTCTGTCTGTCCACTTGGCGTTCGAGCTGGCACAGCAATTCCCAAATCTACGAATCGTAGTAGCAGATGCAGACCCACAGCAGTCGGCGATCAAATGGATTGAACGCGGGACAAAGAACGCCGTCACAGCCACCGCCGTTGCCGCTGACGGGGAGGGGAGGGCGCTAAGAAGCGAACTCGCCTCAATTGAGGCGGACATCATTATTTTGGACTTGCCACCGGCCATTGGGTCGGTGTCGCTTCGAGCTGCACTTTACGGCGACGTGATGTTGGTGCCCGTTGGTCCAAGTATCCTCGACCTGGAAGCCGCGCAGGAAGCCGTAGCAGTTTGCAAAGAGGCTGTGGAGCTCGATGAGAAAAAGCACTTTATGCTTGTTCCATCACGAGTTCGAAACTCAACTTCCGCAAGTAGAGAGATTCGTGAGGCCTTGCAGGCATGGGGAAACGTCTCAGACGCCTCAATTGGCCTTCGACAAGCCTACGCAGATGCAGCTGCGGTCGGAGAGGGTCTTGCGACCTTCGCCCCGAAGAGCGTAGCCCGCAAAGAAATTTCGAACCTCCTCGCTGAGGTGCTTCCACTTTTAGGAGATATCAATGAGCAAGAAACGTCCCTCGCTAGCTGAAGTTATTAACGAAGATCGCTCCCATGCGGATCTGGCTGTCGCACCAGCGACGCCCATTCTAACCGCCAGGAAACCTGCAACGAGACCTTCTTTGGAGGCGGTGCCTACACCTCGCCCTGAACCAGCCTCGAAAGCTGATGCAACGACGCAAAGCTACACAAAGCTAAGCATCACCCTTCCTGAGGAAATGCATGAGCAACTGCTGGACGTTGCGCGAGTTCGCCGCCGGGCGAAGCAGCCGTATCAACTTAGTCAAATCATGCGTGAGGCACTTGGTAGTTGGCTTATTGAGAACTCTTCGGAGTCATAGTACCAACAATGTTGCTGACCTTCGTCGCAGAAAGTGATTTCGAAGGCAGCATTATTGAGAATGAACATCGCAGGTCTACTCGATAATCAGGAGCACTAGCTCGCACACGCATACTCAGCAATAAAGCTATCGGCTGGGATGCGAAACTTTGCGGAGAGCTTGCGAATCATCGCGAGTGTTAGAGGTCGTTGCTTCGCTAAGATCTCAGACGTTCGACCGCTAGAGCCGAATACGTCTTCGAGGTCTTTGGCGCGCAACCCGTGTTGGTCCATCAAGAAGAGCAGCATGTCGATGGGGTCGGGCGGGTGGACCGGGTAACGTTTCGCTTCGTAGGCTTCAACAATTAGGGAAAGCACCTCAAGCTCGTCTGCGCCAGCGCTGCCCGGTGCAGCATCAAGTAGCGCAGAGATGCGAGCAAGTACCTTCTCTAACTCATCGTCGTTGCGAATTGGTCGTATTGCTTGGTTCATGGTGTTCCCCTTCCTGTTGCCGCTAAATCGTTGTCGCGTCGATCTGATCATACTGTGCATGAGTGCCAATGAAACGGACATAAACGCGTCCAAGGTCAAAGCGGAACTGCACGACAAGCCGATACTGATTCCCTAAGATGTTGAAAATGACACGGCTCCCACCGATGGAACGTGCTGCTGGATACGCCAAAAGCACCTCGGCAGAGCTTGTAAACGTGCGAGACTCAATGGAACTGTGCCAAGCGCGTAAAGATGCCTCAGTGGCAGCATGAGACTCCCAGAATGTTTTGAGGGTGCTTTGCGCGATGATATGAGTGCCCATTCGCTACTTCCTTTCTTGTATCACATTCCTCCCATGGCGGGAGGATTTTAATCCCATCATGGGAGGATTCGAGTTAGCTCACGCAAGCCAACCGGCAATCCGCTGCGCTGCGGCGATGCCGTTGGCTGTAAGTTGCCGCTGCCAAACACCGACAGTCGGCGCCCAGCGAAAGGCTTCGCTCTTCAAGAATGCGCGGGTCTTGGCGTCAGGTTTCCCGTCGAAGTAGATGCGCACGCGTCTCGCGTCTTTGTCCTGCTCGATCCGAAACCCAACACCCTCAATCGCCTCCGCTTCGGGCGCTTCCGCTGCTGCTTCCAACTCCGCGATGCGAGCCTTTAGGCGCCGAATGTTCGCGCCAACGTTGGCAAAGTCGTACTTAGGAGCGCGATACCCTTGGTACACGCGGCACGCAGCGACCATTGCGCGCTCATCGGCAGCACCAAGATTTAGGCCCCGAACGATTGCTTCATAGTCGAGATTTCCGTCTTCTCCGGCTGCTTTCTTGGCTTTCCGCACTGCGGCACCAATG
>Ga0316204_10003895_pt1 | contig 28336 bp, 21 predicted proteins | sample 6monrhotite_MG_2_FD_205661 | JGI IMG/M metagenome (GOLD analysis project Ga0316204, IMG submission 205661) | Microbial mat bacterial communities from mineral coupon in-situ incubated in ocean water Damariscotta River, Maine, United States -... | ecosystem: Environmental > Aquatic > Marine >...
AATGCCCTCTGAGCGGGCTGTTGCCAACTCCATAATATTTTATCCGCTGATTGGTTTTATTATCGGCGTGCTCTTACTTATTGTTGCTTGGCTTTTTGGCAGTATTCAGGCAATGCTGCTAACGGCGATCGTGTTAACCACTTGGGTATTGCTCACTGGCGGGCTGCACCTGGATGGCCTGGCTGATAGCGCAGATGCCTGGGCCGGTGGGTTTGGTGATAGCGATAAAACCCTGCAGATTATGAAAGACCCTTATTGCGGACCTGCCGCCGTTGTAACGCTGTTATTGGTATTGCTAATAAAATTTTCTGCGATATTTGTTATTTTACAGTCAGGTAATATTTTTTATCTGATCGTTCCGCCGCTATTAGCGCGCACTTCCGTACCGGTGCTCTATCAAACCACATCGTATGTCAGACAAGCCGGACTGGGGAGTAATCTAAGCGCCCGGATGCCTGTGGGAGCTGTTGCTGTGGCTATCTTTTTCAGTATGCTGATGACCGTTTTATTGCTTGGCCAGGCTGTGTGGATCATATTGGCGGTGTTCATCGTTAGTTTTGTTGCAATACGCTGGCTGATGATAAAACGCATCGGCGGCACAACCGGCGATACTACCGGTGCGTTGATTGAGCTTACGGAGACAACAGCCTTAATAGCCATTGCTTCATTGTAGTGTTACGGAATCGCCCCCCTTATGAAAACAGGGGGCAATTGACCATAAATGATTACTCTGATGAGATGAAAAAATTCAGCTCTGATGCGGTTTTATTGCCCGCAGCGTTGGTGACAAATACACTTACCTGATATTCATCACCAGCAACAATCCACTCTTCCGGCGCCTGAAATGTGGTCTGGTCTCCAGGGATTTCCACTTCCAACGATTTCTCTGTCACTTCGTTTTTTAATTCAACCAAATAAGATTGCGCGCCATCGACCGCTTCCCACATAACCGCCAATTGAAAGCGGGATATGGTATCACCGGCAGCAGGGAATATAATAGTTGCGGGTGAAGGTATGTCGTGAATTAATGCCGCTGTGCTATAGAACCGTTCACCACTAAATGTTTTGCCTTTAAAGGTGTAAGTACCTTCTGGATAGGCATTCAGCACCAGGTTTAAATCAGTTGGTTCCGGCGATTCAACCACGATTTCACGCGCACCGATATTCATGTTGTTCTTCGGAGCTTTGAATTTGTAGACCACCTTGCCGTTAGGTGCAATGAGCTTAAATTCACGAAACCCCTCATCCCCGCCTTTAGCGAAAATGACAACCTCAACATCGCCATCAGTGAAGTTTTGTTCCAAAAATATATTGGCTATGGAGAACGGCTTAGCACTGTGCTCGGAATCATTGTTACTACTATTGTTACTACTCCAAGCAATGGTATTAATTAAAAGCAGTATGGTAAATACTGAAAGTCTTATTGGCATTGTATATAAAACGGACATGGTCAACTCCTTGTACTAATCAATTAAAAAGCAGTCTATTTTGATGTGGCCTGATGGAGTATAGAGTGTCAACCTGAAGATGCGATGAAGAATCGAAGGGAATCTTACCAGCTTAAAACGTATTGCTGGATGTGACGAGAAACTGCATATTGTCAATGCTCGAATCGCCATCGAGCGGAAATGCGAGGTCAAAACGAACGATTACACCACTGGATGTCCGACTTGATGACATTCGCAACCCCAATCCGACATCTTTTAGTATGCCGGTATTATCGTTCTTTTGCGTATCTGACGACCACGCCCTACCGACATCGAAAAATGCAACGCCGCCAACCCGCAATAATTGAAACCAGTGCCAGTCAGTATACAATCGTTGCTCCAAGGTCAGTAGTAATCGTCTTTCTCCTTGTTGAAATCTTAATGGATAGCCTCGCAGGCCGGTGTCACCACCCAAGGAGAGTTGAGCGTTGGAATCCAAGTTATAGGAATGTTCCGCATTAAAACTCAGGTAAAACACTTGTTTCTCAAAATTAGGAAAATAATGCTTATAATCAAATCCAATGACCGTGTTTGTTGCTTTGTTAGCAATATAGCGTCCGTCCAGGTAGGGCTTTATTAAAATTAACTGATCGTTATTGAGGGCGAATGCGGTATTCAACGTTGCCTCATAAATCAACCCTTCATCTAACGCGCCAACATGTTTATCAGACCAGCCAACCTTAATATCCAGTTCATTACCGAGATTAACATCCTCAACACGATGCAGTTGGCTGATTCTGGTTTTTTTAATGTATTGGTCGTGTATAAACTTCAAAGAAGCCCAAGGGTATCGGAAATCCTGGTCTTTCGGTATATCATTTATATTGGTCGTGTCTGGCAGCGTGGAATAATTATCGGTTTCTTTAGTGAACCCGAAATTCCAGCGATAAATGACCTTTTTAAAATAGCCGTCGGATAAACCTCCCCGTATTTCCAAAAACTCATTTTTATGCTGATATTCATTGACCACTTCACCAAAACGATAGATTGGATCTGTCCTATCATCCAGGCTATAGGTAAAACCCGCCGTCCACTTACTGTCAAGTTTATAGAATGGCCTGTCTAAGGTTATCGAACTTGTGACGCCATCTGTTTTATCCGAGAACATTAGCGACATTTTATTTCGGGAACCGATGACATTGTTGTCCGTGTAACTAATAAGAGATTCATTGCGGTCAATGTCTAGTTTTCTTAATAGTTTCAGTTGCTTGCCGAGACCAATAAAATTATTCTCGTCAATTTCAAAGCTCAATTTGTTGGCCCCACCTGATCGACTGAAATGAACCCCGCCAGTGAGAGACCAGGAGTCACGAGTAATAACATCGATGTCGATGACGTTATTTTTACATTGATAAGGAACGATCTGCGCATCGGCTATAAATTTGTTATTCCGTAAAATACGTTCAGACTCTTCCAGCAAGCGGATTGAAAACGGATCACCGGTTTGAAACAACAACTGTTGTTTAATGACGTGTTTTTTTGTTCGATTATGTAGCTTGTTAGCCAACCGGTAAACAAATCGATTTTCTTCCGCAATATCCAAATTAAAAACATCACCAATACGAAATGTGATATTTCCAATTCGTGCATGGGTACCTATCTCAGCATCATTGAGTGCCAGCTTTACTCCCTCGCCGCAAAGTGGGATATAGATATCGAAATTAGTATCGTCATAAGTATCGTTATTGGTATCGGGTTCGGCAGCCTGAATTGTGGATGCAGTAGACACACAAAGATACATGATGATACATAGGTATTTTACCTGTGAGGCTTGAATAGCATTAATGAGGCGCAATAGGATCACTTTTAGAATTAATACGGTAAGACACAACCCATGTCCGACTAAATTATACCGTGAGGGACGGTGGCTAGGCCAACTAATTGTGCTTTAGCAGACTAAGCCTGTCTAATTTAGGTAGCATTAAGTCCAGAATTAATAAGTCATCAGTGTTTTGATATGCAGATTTCAGTCCTCGTTCGCCATCTGCGGCGGTATCGACAGAATAACCCAGCCTTATTCTAGCGGGCTTTATTAAAGATAAGCTGAAGAACCTAATTATTTATGTGCAGGAAAATAGCTGCATGGTAATCAAGCAATTTTATTATGTCATGACACCCAAGAGAAAGTGTTTCAGTTATTTAACTGCAAACAGCGTTTACCGAATCACGGCAATATGCCAGCCGCCAATTAACTCACTTACCCTCGTATAAAAGTCACTGTTTTTCCTGTCACGTCTTGTCGGTGCCTCTACTGTCATAGTGTGGACCTTAAGATTAGCTGAATTATGTAGAACACCTAGTCAGAAAATTAACCCTGCTATTGCGACCAATCCATTTCCAGCTTATTGATTTATAGAATAACAACACTAACTTTCTCGTCTTCAGTCTAACTTAATTCCCCGACCCTAGACTAATAAAGATAACGAATTAACAGGGTAACTCCGCCATGAAGACAAATCATCTAATAATAAAGATTGTGATCGTGGCAGTTTTCATCTTAGTGAATGGCTGTGAATTAGCTAACGGTTATGTTAGTAGCAGCTAAGTAACTGAATACTGGCTGCAGGCACTCATAAGATTACCATATCGTCATATTCCGATAATCGTGAGGAAATATCTGCCGCATACACTAATACCTATTGAGCAAGTTAACCAATGCAAGTTCGGAGTTAATATTCCGATAAATAAATATCGCATTAAATGAGTAGCTTTATGATGAAAAAACTTAATATCTTTATACATATGCTAATTGCAGTTGTTTTTACGTTAGGGGGTAGTCGTGGGTTTGCCAACGATCATGTGGGTCGGACGGGAGACTATCTTCAATATTCACTGCCTGTTATCGCTTATGGACTTAGCTATGGGAAAAAAGACATCCAAGGTGAGTTTGAATTTATGAAATCATTTGCTACGACAGTCGCCGTTACTCATGGGCTTAAATATGCGGTACCAAAGGCGCGGCCAAATGGTAATGACACTAAAAGTTTTGTTTCCGGGCATACGTCAGCATCATTTGCCAGCGCGGCATTTATACAAAAACGATACGGATGGCGCTATGGTGTGCCGGCTTACTTAGCCGCTTCGTACGTCGGCTGGAGCCGAGTTCACACAAAACAACACGATACCTCAGATGTCCTTCGTGGTGCTTTGTTAGGCATCTTTGCCTCTTATCAATTCTCCAATCGAAAAATACGCATTGAGCCGAATACCGATGGCGAAACGACAGGGATTGAAATAAAAATTGAATGGTAACGATATGGCTGTATTGTCAATTCATGGACAAAATATACTCGTGGCGTTTAGCGTTTAGCGTTTAGGAGTTAAGTGTGGTTCCGTTGGGGCGTGCAATAATAGGTACACCAAACGTTGTAAAAAGTTCCGCTTAAAATGAGCTTAATATTCGACTGACGATTTTGTAGAAACACATACGCTATTTATTTTGAATCTTCAGCTAAATTTAATGTTGCTTCTATATAGTTAACTCTTACAGTTCAAAAGTAGGCTGCGGGTTTCTTTCCGATATTACTATTGAATTCTTTGAAATTTGGTTGCTAAAATATTCCTACTTAATGAATATAATCGAAGTTAACAAAAGACTAGGGACGACACTCGGTCCACTATATCCAATCGTTGTATTTTTTATGCTAGCGTTGGGAGCACTGAGTTTATGCCGGTTTTTACTGGTATTATGGCAGTGGGACAGGGTAAGCGCTGTTGAGGGGGTATGGCCCGTCATTGGGCTTGGTTTACGTATGGATACGGTGTTGTTATGCATGCTGTTAGTATTTCCCACTGTTTTGGTTTTGGTTACGCCTAACCGCTGGCAACGCTCGCGTATTTGGCATCGTGCATCGGCCTTAATACTTACATTACTCGCGGTATTCCTGGTGTTTATGGAAGCGGCAACACCCGCATTTATCGACCAGTATGATTCGCGACAAAATCGGGTCTTTGTGGAATACCTCATCTATTCAAAAGAACTGTTTGCCACGTTGTGGTTTGCTTATAAACCTGAACTGATTATCTCAACAGTACTGGTGGGTTTAACTGCGTTTTATAGTTGGCGTATTAACACCCGTATTAATACTCGTATCAGCGCATGCCAGAATAATTGGCCCTGGCAAAAGCGACTCATCATTCTGCCACTTGCCATCATAATTATGTTCGTTGGTGTGCGCTCAAGTTTTGATCATCGCCCTGCAAATATCAGTACTGCGGCATTCTCCAGTGATCATTTAGTCAATGCCCTTGCATTAAGCTCCACCTACAATGTGTTGTATGCTGTTTATGGTATGCGGTACGAAGCCGATGCGAGCCGCTTTTATCCTAACCTACCCAATGATGAAATTATTCAGCAGATTCGCACCAGCATGAATGTGTCCAATACGGCGTTTTCTGATCCGGCTATACCGTCGTTGCATCGTCAGAAACCCACAACAACCCCGGTTCGTCCTATAAATTTAGTTATTATTTTGGAAGAAAGCATGGGAGCAGCGTTTGTAGAATCGTTGGGGGGGCTGGCGCTTACCTCTGAATTGGAAAAACTAAGTAACGATGGTATCTGGTTTTCGAATTTGTATGCCACCGGCACCCGTTCAGTACGTGGCCTTGAAGCTGTTATTAGCGGGATTTTACCATCACCGGCTCGCAGTGTCGTGAAACTGGGTTTAGCACAGCAGGGGTTTTATACCCTGGCGCAAACCTTAAAACTCAATGGCTACAGCACCGAGTTTATTTACGGTGGTGAAAGTCATTTTGACAATATGGCAAGCTTTTTCCTTTCCAATGGTTTTGATCGAACGCTGGACAAGCATGATTTTAAAAATCCATCGTTTCTCGGATCATGGGGTGTGTCCGATGAAGACTTATTTAATGAAGCGCATGAAACGTTCCTTCAACATGGCGATAAACCGTTTTTCTCATTAGTCTTCACCACATCGTTCCACTCTCCCTTTGAGTTTCCTGATGGCAGTATTGATCTCTACGAACAACCTAAAAATACACAAAATAACGCCGTAAAGTACGCAGATTACGCGTTAGGGAAATACATTAAGAAAGCCAAGAAATCTGCCTATTGGGATAATACGGTGTTTTTGGTGGTTGCGGATCACAATACCCGTGTTTATGGCGCATCACTGGTCCCTATACCTTATTTTAAGATTCCCGGCTTGATACTCGGCGGCAGTATAAAATCAGAATGTTATAATTTTGTTGCCAGCCAGATTGACCTGGGGCCAACTTTGCTTTCGCTGATTGGGGTTGAGTGTAGTACACCAATGGTAGGGAGAGATCTTACAACAGTGGCGTCTGGTTATCAGGGGAGGGCGGTGATGCAGTATGGCAATAATCACGCCTACATGGAAGGCAACAACGTCATCATCCATCAACCTTATAAACAATCGGAACAATACGTTTATGACAATGCGGTATTAACACCTGTTAATAATATTGATCCGGCGCTTGATAAAATGGCCCTGGCTTATGCACTTTGGCCGTCAATGGTTTATAAAGAACAACGGTATCGTTTGCCCGTCACTATGCTTGCTCCACACAAACTGGCGATGGTCGCGCCATCTGCAGTACCATCACCATAACTATCACCATAAAGAAATAGTAGACACCGACGAATGTTAGGGGTCAAAATTCATAACCAAATGTCACTGCTGCATAGGTTGCGATAGCCTCATGCTTATTATTATAGGCATCACCTAAGCGAAATGCTGCAACCACCATTTCCATCGTTATTTGTGTCATGGGTTCTAATAAGAATATCACCTCAAGGCTTTGGCCAATCTCTTTTGAAATACCATTAGGGTCTTGTTTAATGGCATCCGATGATAGTTCGTTACTTAAATAGTGTTGATTATAATGATGATAGATTAGATAAAATTGGCTTTCTCCGGGCAATGCCCATTTAAAACCAATGGTGGCGATAATGAGGTTGGACAAATCCGGATCTAATAATTCACCATAGTATGGATAATTTTCGTCGTTTTCATGTAATCCGGTCTGACGAAAATTACTATCGGTTCTGGTTAAATGACTATTTTTAGTACCGCTTCCTTGTGCTAACCCAAGCATCAAAGAGACTGGCGATCCAGTCGTTACCCGCCACTGTAATTCAACATCATAAGCCCATGCCTCGACATTATACTTAGCTTTCTCTGATACGGTAAGATATGCGCTCTCATCCGAAAATTGGTAACGCACTTCATCGCCCTTTACAAAAGCGACATCCATTCGCAATGAAAAATTATTGGCATTGAATAACTGTGCTGTGCTATATCGGAAACCGAGCCAAAGTAAATCGGCGTCTGAATCGTCCTCAGTGGATGAGTGCATGCGATCGCCTGGACGATATTGCGTTGAATTATCTTTATGGAGCAACCCGAACACTTCTAATGATGAGTCGTTACTTAAATGAAGTTTGTGCTCGCCGAACAGGCGATAGATATCCTGTTCTTCTGGGTAAATTTTGGTGTCAAAGGTCGTTTCTGGCGCAAGTTCCTTTCCAAACCCTAATCTAAAACGAGCGCCGGGGTAGGTAACATCGTACGTGATAGCATCCAACTCGCTTTTCCACCACCATTCACGTTTTTCCTTAAATTTGTTTCGTCCGATTCTCAAGGCGTGGGTGGATGCGTCTTTTGGGTGCCACTGGTATTGCATCCAGTGCTGTTTTCTCTCCATCCCGATAGACGTTTCCACTTCTCCCGAAACGGTTTCCTTTTGTCTGTTCCATTCAACCTGACCGAATAGTGAAACGGTATTGTTAATGGCATAACCGGCTGCTACTTCGGCCTGGAATTCCTGCTGACGGCGATAGACATCAGTGGATACTTTGCTATAAATGCTTTCCAGCTCAATTTGGGCTTCAAATACGACAGCATTATTCTCAGCGCTGAGGGCATTACCACTAACGCTAACAATAGCGGCAACAACGCACAGCATTAGTGAGTTATACCGTTTAAAGAATGCTATTTTAGCCATTATTTTTAAAAAACAATTGATTCAATATCAAATTACTTAACATGGCTGATTCAACTGTCAAATCAATAGTGATAGCGTTTGCGTTGTTCTTGTTCAGCATTGATAACACAATCGCCTGCCACAGTCGGAAGTTACTTTGAGACTATACAAGTCGGTAATGAAGAAAAGCTGAAGATTCCATTAAGGAGGGCGCAATAAGTGTATGCAGCCTATGATTGATGATAGTCAATTAGATTGTAAACAATTGGTTAGATGGATTATTATGGCTACGATGTCTATTAATGTAATCTTCAGCCAGTCTTCATATTGGCGTTCTATAGTGAGTGGTGTAACTGTCATCCACTGAGGCGTATAGAATTTCGACTAACGACGGCATGCAGCAAAATCCAAGCGCGATATAGAGGCTAAGCGTTGAAAATACTCATTATTGAAGATTCCGAGCGATTGAGAAGATCCCTTTCCGATGGCCTGAAAAAACTGAATTATTGCGTCGATTTAGCCGCAGATGGTGAGCAAGGCTTACAAATGGCAAAATTGGGTGACTATCAAACCATAATTTTGGATTTAATGCTGCCAAAATTGGATGGGCTTAGTGTCCTAAGGAAATTGCGGCAGTCCGGCAGCGAGGCTAATATACTCATCCTTTCAGCACGGGATCTACTTAATGATCGGGTAAAAGGATTGGAGCTGGGGGCAGATGATTACTTGGTAAAACCATTTGCTTTTGAGGAGCTCTGTGCACGTATTACAGCAATAAGCCGACGGCATTTCAATCTTAAAGACCCGGTCATTCGCATTGATAATATTGAAATTGACACGTCCCGGAAACAAGTATTCTGTGCCGGGGTGGAAATTCATCTTACCGCCAGTGAATATGGTGTGTTGGAGTGTTTGGTGTTTCAAAGGGGGCGGACGCTATCGAAGGATCAATTACTAAACTGGCTGTACGACATGAATACCAGTGTCACCAGTAATGTGATAGAAGTACTGCTAAGTTCAATGCGACGTAAACTCCGAGCTGCTGGGGCGGTTGACATCATACAAACCCGACGCGGTTTTGGTTATACCATACTTTAATTATTAATATTGATACTGTCTCAAATGCTGTCAATTCAAAATCGACTGACGTTTATTATCGCTGCCGGAATGGCACTGTTGTTATCCTTGTTTAGTTTAATGTTGGATACATTAATTAATGAACGACTTCGCAGAGAATTTGATCAAACCTTATTGGCAAAATCAGATACCCTCATTACCTTAACCACACAAAGCGCCGGTGTTGTTGAGTTTGATTTCGCCGATGAGATTATGCCTGAATACGAGCGGGCAATTAAACCGGAATATTTTGAGTTATGGAATACGGACGGCAGTCTCATTGAACGATCACACTCAGTTGGAAACAACAAGTTACCCCGCACCAACGTATCGCTTAATAAAGTTGGATTTACAAACTTTCACTTGCCAAATGGCCGAGAGGTGCGTGCCGTTGAACAATCGTTTATTCCACATATGCGAGATGATGCGAGTCAGGCTGCGGTAATGACTAGTGACTCAAATGGTCAGCAAACCCTGGAAAACGGCAGAGACAATAACCTGCGGGTTAATATGGTGGTTGCAAAAGGAATGGAGGAGCTCCATGAATTAATACGTTCAATTCATATGACTCTGGCAATGATGACGTTGGTATTACTGTTATTTACCCTACTGATGGTACGATTCTCCGTATCACGGGCGTTCAGACCCATCGGTGATTTAACCCGGCAACTGGAAAAACTGGATGCCAATCAATTATGTAATAGTGTTAGCGTGGTTGAAAAAACGAAGGAGCTAACACCAATCGTTGAACAGTTAAACAGTCTTTTTGGTCGTCTGGAGCATTCTTTTCAACGCGAAAAGCGGTTTTCCGATGATGTGGCGCATGAGTTGCGTACACCGCTGGCGGAATTAAGGGCGATTTCTGACATTGGTAAAATGTATATAGAAGACAAGGCTGTTTTAACACGATACTTCACCGACTTAGGTGATATCTCTAATCAGTTGGAAGCCGTTGTTACTAACTTACTCATGCTGGCGCGATGTGAGGCGGGTAAGGAAATAGTTGAATGGAGTCTTGTTGATTTAAACAATGTATTGTTGGCGAACTGGAAATTACTCAGATCAGAGGCTTTGTCAAATAATATTGAATTGTCGCTTGGCATTGAAAATCACACAACGGTAATGTCCGATGCGGCAAAAATACAGTTAATATTCTCTAACTTGCTATCCAATGCAGTAACTTATTCAGCACCCAACACGACGATTTTTATCGAGGCAATTCAGCAAGATTGTATGTTGAGTATCAGGATCAGAAATCACGTTTCTGATCTAAACCAGGAAGATCTAAAGCTTATGTTTGATCGATTCTGGCAAAAGGATTCATCGCGTACCCATGGCCAGCATTCCGGGCTCGGTTTGTCGCTGGTAATGGCGTTAACGTCGGCACTGGGTCTTGAGTTAAAGGCCGATTTAAGTGATGGTAATGTGTTTACGTTAACGTTATCAGGGTTGGTGATACCCTAACGTAAGCGTTGCTTGTAACGAAAACCAGGGTGGTATTATGTCACCATTTTTTTCTAATCGTCATTGTGTTTCCCTGTCGGTTGGTTTCAACATTGCCTAAAAATGACATTCCTAGCAGAATGTAAAGGGGAAAGCTTCCTTCAATGACCACTGCTTCGATGTTATGGAATGTAATTTCGCCAATACTGATACTGTCGATACTAATTCGATAAGCTGCAGACATTCCCGATGCGGTAGACACCATGGTTGGGTTACCTTTTTTATAGTCAATGCCCAGTCCCGCTGCCTGCTCGCTGTTTAAGGCAACACTGGTTGCGCCAGTATCAATTAGCAATGTTACAGGGTGTTTGTTTATTGCCCCCACTGTTAAAAACTGGCCATTATTGTTGGCGGAAATGATAACTTCTTTATTAACCACTTCGGCAAATTGTGTTGAAATCCCATCGGTGTCGCCCAGCTTAATGGATTTTGTGCGGCCGTTAATCGTTAGGGTGGCAGTGTCATTATGAATACTGACAAGCGTAACTCCGTCCGGGCTTTTCGTCCCAATGGATAATATTCGCGTGTTGCCATTAATGGACAACACCGCCTTGTTTTTAAACAGGCCATTAAGCACAATGTTCTCTGCGGCATTAAGCGTACTGCTTAATAACAAAAAAAAGCTCCCGAGCATATAAAGTAGCGGATAATTTTTCATCGTCTTATTATTACAAGTGAGTTATTTAATTAGGCGGTAATATACCTTCAATTATCCAAGCAAGCGCCGGTTCAACCCACACTGATGAATAATGGTTGTTGCGATTTCCTCAATGGAAGCACTGCTGCTATCAATAAAGGCGACTCGTTCGCGGTGAAATATTTTTTCAACCGACTGCACTTCAAACTCGCATTGGGCAAGCGATGAATAGCGACTGTTGGCACGGCGTTCTTCTCTGATTTCCTGCAAACGAAGCGGATTTATACTTAATCCAAACAATTTTTTCCGATAGGGTGTTAGTATCGTCGGTAACTGACTGCTGCCCATGTCCTCTTCTGTTAAGGGGTAGTTTGCCGCCTTAATGCCATACTGCAACGCCAGATAAAGACATGTGGGTGTTTTGCCGGATCTGGATACGCCAACTAAAATGATATCTGCTGCGGGATAGTTGCGGGCGCTGATGCCATCGTCATTGCTTAGGGCAAAGTTGACAGCATCCATCCTTTCTTTATATTTTTCTTCCGCCCCCCGGCCGTGGGTGCGGCCAACCAGGGTGGAGGAGGGGCTGTGTAACTCGCTCTCAAGTTGGCTAATGAATGTTGCGAACAGATCAAATAGCAGGCCGTTGCTTTGTGAAATAATGTGACGTATCTGTTCATCAATGATGGTGCTGAATAGCAACGGTCGGGTTCCCTGTTGCGCGGCGGCTTTATTTATTTCCTGAACAGCTTGCTCCGCCTTGGCGGCGGTATCCAGAAAGGGCAGGATAGCGTGATCAAACTCCACGCCTTCAAACTGTGTTAATAAGCTAAGACCAAGCATTTCCGCCGTAATACCGGTACGGTCAGACAGGAAAAATACGCTGCGTTTCATCGCTGTATTTTTATTGTCGTCAATCAATGTTGTTCTGCGAGATATATGGCCGTTTCGACAACGGTGTCGGGATTTAGCGAGATACTGCTGATTTTTTCATTTAACAACCATTTGGCAAAGTCGGGGTGATCCGATGGGCCCTGCCCACAAATACCCACGTATTTTCCCTGCGCATGGCAGGCCTGAATGGCCATTTGCAGTAATTTTAAAACGGCAGGGTTGCGTTCATCAAACATGGCGGCAATTAACCCGGAATCTCGGTCGAGCCCCAAGGTGAGTTGTGTCAGGTCGTTCGAGCCTATGGAAAAACCGTCGAAATACTGCAGAAACTCTTCAGCAAGCACCGCATTGGAGGGAATCTCACACATCATGATAATGCGTAAGCCGTTTTCGCCCCGTTTCAGACCGTTGGCCTCCAATAATGCGATGACTTGTTGTGCCTCGCTGACAGTGCGGGTAAAGGGAATCATAATTTCCACGTTTGTCAGCCCCATGTCATCACGTACCCTTTTCAATGCCCGGCATTCCAATTCAAAGCAGGGCCGAAATTCGTCGGAGGTATAGCGTGAAGCGCCGCGAAAGCCGATCATCGGGTTCTCTTCTTGTGGTTCATAACGCTCCCCACCCAACAAATTGGCGTATTCGTTTGACTTAAAATCCGAGGTACGAACGATCACCGGGTTAGGCGAAAACGCCGCCGCCAGGGTGCTGATGCCTTCTACCAGCTTTTCAACATAAAAACTGACTGGATCTGAATAGGCGGCAATTCGCTGCTCTATTTCCCGCTTTATATCCAATGTTTGCTGGTCAAGCTCCAATAGCGCCTTCGGATGTATGCCAATCGTACGGGCAATAACAAACTCCAGGCGGGCCAGCCCAACACCTTGATTGGGAATGGCCGCAAAATCAAACGCCCGTTCTGGGTTGCCTACGTTCATCATGATCTTTACCGGAAGATCGGGCATCTCAGTCGAATCACTGGTCTCGACGTTAAACGCCAGTGACCCTTTGTAGATATTGCCGGTATCACCTTCCGCGCAGGATACGGTTACCAGTGCGTTTTCGGCTAATGTGGTGGTGGCGTCACCACAACCCACGACAGCGGGTATACCCAGTTCACGGGCGATTATCGCTGCGTGGCAGGTACGTCCACCCCGATTGGTCACAATGGCCGCGGCACGCTTCATGATGGGTTCCCAGTCCGGGTCGGTCATGTCGGTTACTAATACATCCCCAGGTTTAACCTGGTCCATTTGTGCAATATCATCAATGATCCGGGTAGGGCCGACGCCAATTCGGGTGCCCACAGAACGCCCGGAACAGAGCAATTCACCTTGTTGCTTCAGTACATAGCGCTGAATCTGATGTGCATCGGCTTGGCTGTTGACGGTCTCAGGGCGCGCCTGGACAATATAAAGCTCATTATCGATACCATCCAATGCCCATTCAATATCCATAGGGCGTTGATAATGCGTTTCGATGGCAATTGCCTGGCGTGCCAATTCAGTAATTTGTGCGTCATCAAGACAAAAACGCAGGCGTTCCTGCTCGCTTACATTGACAATGATGGTGCTTTGATCATGGCGGTTATTCGCTTCCTGATAAATCATTTTGGTGGCTTTGGCACCTGGTGTGCGCCGTAATATCGCAGGTCGACCCGACAGTAGGGTGGGCTTGTGTACATAAAATTCATCGGGGTTCACTGAACCCTGCACCACGGTTTCACCCAGTCCGTACGCCCCGGTAATAAGCACCACATCACTAAACCCGGATTCGGTGTCCACCGTAAACATTACCCCACTGGCCCCTTTGTCACTGCGTACCATGTGTTGAATGCCAGCTGATATGGCAACATCGCTATGTAAAAAACCTTTATGAACGCGATAGGCAATCGCCCGGTCGTTGTACAGAGAAGCAAACACGCTTTTGATGGCCTTAAGCACATTATCCAGGCCGTTCACATTAAGATAGGTTTCCTGCTGACCGGCAAAGGAGGCATCCGGCAAATCTTCTGCCGTCGCTGAAGACCGTACCGCAACCGTGATTGAATCATTATCGAGACGCTGATATGCCTCAGCAATAGCGTGTTCAAACGCGCTGGAAAAGGGTGCCGCCATGATCCACCCCCGAATCGCCTGCCCGGCATCGGCCAAGGCGTTAACGTCTTCAATATCCAGGGTGTTCAGGCGTTGGTTAATTTTTTCGACCAGTTGACTTTGCGCAAGAAATTCCCGGAATGCATCAGCCGTGGTTGCAAAACCACCGGGAACATTAACGCGGGCAGATGAAAGGCCTGTAATCATTTCACCCAACGACGCATTCTTACCGCCCACCTGAGGCACATCAGTCATGCCTAATTCATCAAAATCGATAGTGTAGTTTATCACTGTGTTTTCCTAATACCTCAGACCCATCGGGACAATAATTATTAATGCCGGCAGCTATTCCCTATTAGCGTTACAATGAGTATAGCGCAACGAAAATATTGCGTATACCATTGATTTAAAGGGTTAAATAAGCTTGATTTGAGCGCTTAAACAAGCCAGGGTTCAATGTTTGAAAACACGGATTTAAAATCATTGTTTTAGTTTTAATTTAAGCTTTCGTTGTCGTTATTCTTGTATTAATTGTTTTAGCCATTAAAGTGTTTCAGTGCATCAATGATTTCATGCAAAAGGAATTAACATGTCAGGTTATTCGGGTACACCATTAGTCAAAAAATTAGGCATTAAAGCGGGCTTTAAAGTATAGATACCCGTAGCGTATAGGATTTAGGCATAATTGCACACCCTATTTATCCCATGGCTGCGTTGAAATTCCTTGCAATAGTCCGGCTATTACGCGTCATTTCGGCTTTCTTAAAGAACCTACTTTTGGTGCCATGAAATAAATAGGAAGCACACTTAATGCCTAAATCCTAAACGCCACGGGTATATAAAAAACCCACCCTCGAATTATATGGAGCTGATGGCACCTATCCCTAACGACGTAAACATCGTCACCCGGTTATCCAGCGAACTGGATATAATTCATTTCTTCACCAAACAACGCAGTGAGTTAAGCGCCCATATTCCTAGGTATATGCAAAAGATCAAGCAAAGTGGCATGATCTGGGTTTCATGGCCCAAAAAATCCGCCAAAGTCCCAACGGATATAACTGAAAACTTAATTCGCGATATAATTTTGCCGATGGGATTGGTCGATGTAAAAGTCTGCGCTATTGATGATACCTGGTCTGGATTAAAACTGGTAATTCGTAAAAGTAATCGGAAGTAATACCGTGCAAGGGGGTTCCTATAACGTTTCTTGTTTGTAAAGAATGGAATTATACGTTGTTCTCGTAAACCAATATTTTATAGATTGACATAATGTGACAAAAATAAGCAAGTGCAACCAAAAAACAAGGGAGAAATATAAATGGAAAATTGATGACAGCAACATTGGGTTGATCGAGACCAAATTGTTGGAATGGGTACGGCAATGATAAAATGGCTATTGTGGAAATGTTAATTAACATCAATAATGATATGATGTTCCAGGCGAGCAATATGCGTGGTGAAATTGATTTTTTGGAAAAATACAAATAGCCTATAATAGGCGCCGTAATACCAACCAGAATATCCGGGTTACGCCCATACAGTGTCATTATTTCCGGAATATTGCCTGATGATGCTAGCCCTGTAAATACAACAAGTTCCAATGGAAAGCGAAATACATGAATATTGGTCATGGTCTTAAGTGACAAACGGTTTATATAGTCACTTTTCCAGAGAAATATCAGTGCCACGACTATTGCTAATATTGGCGGAAGCAGCATTAATAACACGCGAGGTAGAAAAATATACTGTGACGTATAATAACCCTGAAGGGCCAGTGAACTATGCAGGCCTAGCCAAACAAAAATACCCAAGCCGATAATCCATGCGCTTTTCGTTTGTGCCGTCGCGATCAGTGGAGCAACGAGTAACCTGATAAAAAAGAATAGAGTGATACCGCAAAGCAGTATAAAGGTAATATAAACATAATCTGGCACATTTGATAGCATGGTATCTCTCTGTTATCTGTTGAATTTGCCCACCCCGTTGACAGACAGTCTAATCATATGATGCGATTAATCCAAGGGTCAAAGCGGACACGATTCGGGTCATTCAGGACAACGTTGGAACCCCTTTAAATGAAAACAGTTGTAGTTTTAGCGTTTAATAACTGCCTGACATCCAGTGTTGTCGGTGCCCTTGATGTATTCGAAATTTGTAATAACTTCTGGAAAAACCAGAAACAGACTGAAAAAAATTATTTCGAGGTCAAATTAGCAACGGTTAATGGTAACCCCATTAGTAGCTTTAATTCCATTGCCCTTAATCCGGCTAACTCAGTAGACCAGCTTAAGCATGCCGATCTGATTATCATTCCCCCGGTCATGGATAACATTGAGTGTGCAATGAAAGAGAATGCACTCTTAATGCCGTGGCTCATCGATTTACATTCTCGTGGCAGTATCATTGCATCAATATGTACCGGTATTTTCTTTCTTGGTGAATCGGGCTTGCTCAACGGGAAAAAAGCAACAACGAACCCGCTACTGGCATCCGTTTTTCAAGAATGTTACCCCAAGGTTAACCTGGATCTTAACCAGATACTCATTGACGAGGGTGACGTTATAACGTCCGGGCCGACCTATGCGTTCGTTGATTTGATGATATATTTAGTGGAAAAATATTGCGACCATGAAATAGCAGTGCAATGTGCAAAACTATTGCTGCACGATAAAAATCGTTCCCTGCAGACGCCTTATTTTATGTCCACCATTAGAAGACCTCATAACGATGAAGAAATTAAAACAGTACAAGATTGGCTGGAAAACAATTGCACAAAAACAATGACTGTCGATACGGTTGCCAATCTATTTCACATGAGTCCCCGGAATTTAGTGAGGCGGTTTCAAAAAGCGACGGGTGATACACCACTCGTTTATGTACAAAGATTACGCATCGAAATAGCAAAGAAAAAACTGGAAAGCTCACAAGTGAGCATCGACAAAATAACTGATGCCGTGGGCTACTCCGATAGCAAATCTTTTGGCCGTTTGTTCAAAAAATACACACAATTATCACCAATGGCATACCGTAAACGTTTTTCTTCTCGATGGACCTGAAAGTATTTAGTTAATATGATGATTAACAGCGCACCATCCAGCCGTCGCCATGCGTATCGTGGCCATATTTAATCAAGTTGTGTTTTGATAATGGCAGAGATAACGTTGAGTTCTACATTTAAAGACCATTTTTCTGACGGTTCGGCGGCATATAGTATTTACAGGCCAAGATACCCTAAGGAACGTGCACGTAATAACTTCCCTATTTGGCGCTCAGATTTAGTCTGTATTGGTTCGTTCTGATTGAACAAAAGGGCAGGAATAGCTATTCTATTTCAAGCTTTTGTGATTGAAGAACGGGCCAAGACGGGCTGAAGATGACGACTGCATGGATGCAGGAGATAGGGCGACTCAGGAGATAAAGCCGAGATGCAAAATCGGGAAGTTATTGCGTGCACGTTCCTAAAGCGCTATTTTCATATTTAGCGTCTCTGACTCAAGGTAACGAAACAGCGTGGGACTGCGCCACAGGCAGTGGTCAATCTGCGGTAGCGCTTTCTGAGTATTTTGTCCATGTCGTCGGTACCGATGCAAGTAAAAACCAAATAGATAATGCAACCAGGCAAACGGGGGTGTCCTAATAGAGTGGAGAAAGCAGAAAATACGTCATTTGGAAGTAATTCCGTTGATTTAATTACCGTTGCTCAGGCTCTACATTGGTTCAATATTAAGGCATTCGAAAATGAAGTAGTGCGTGTATTGAAGACCAACGGCGTGTTGGCTGTCTGGAGCTATGGTTTATTGGACATTTGTTTATTCGATAAAGCCCCTGCCATCAATAAAGTTATTAATCACTTGTATTGTTCTATACTTGAGCCGTACTGGCCACCAGAGCGAAACATGGTAGAGGAAGGGTACAAGGATATTACCTTTCCCTTTCAGAGTATCGAAGCACCTTCTTTCCTGATGACATCTGAATGGGACTTATCTCAACTCATTGGCTATCTGTATACCTGGTCAGCCGTAAAGCAATACGAAGCCAGGGAAGGTATTAACCCTGTTGCAAGTTTGCATGAAGCATTGTTTGGGCTATGGGGTGACCCTGAGCGGAAGATGGTAATTCAATGGCCACTTACTTTAAGGGTATGGGTGAAAACCACATAATTCCCTGCGGCTGGTGAATCTGTCAGGGTACCACGTGCTTAACCAATAGGAATCTTGACTCTCCCCTTAGGGAAGACTGTAGGCTTAATCATCGTTTAATTAGCAGTAAGGAGAATGTGATGAAAAGCCTGTTTCCCGATATTTGTTCTGATAACCTGCAAGCATCAAAGCAATTTTATGTGGATTTGTTCAATTTTAAGGTATTATTTGACCTCGGCTGGTATGTGCAGCTATGTTCACCCAGTGACGAAAACCTGCAAATCGCGTTTGTGGACAGAAACCATTCCAGCGTGCCTGAGGGGTTTCGAGACAAACCCAGCGGGGTATTTGTCACCGTAGAAGTGGACAGTGCCGATGAAGTCTACCAGCGCGCACAGCAGTTGGGGCTTGAAATACACCAGGAGATCTGCAGTGAGGTATGGGGACAACGACATTTTTTTATGGTTGACCCGAACGGACTACTGGTGGATGTATATCATATGATTGAAGCAGATCCGGCGTTTTTAAAAGAACATGGCCTTGGTTAACCTGAAATGAATTACCAACATTAATAGATTGCATCAAGAGATAGCATCAAGATAATGAACCAGAACCTCATGCCGATCGGCCGTTTCTCCAAAAGTTGCCGACTAACGGTAAAAGCCTTACGGCACTACGACGAAATTGGACTCTTAAAGCCGTGTTTCGTCGACCCCAGCTCAGGCTATCGTTATTATGCCCCGCAACAGGCGCGTGAAGCGGTGATGATCGGCATGCTGCGTTCATTGGATATTCCTATTCCCGTCATAAAACAATTAGTCAATGCCGATAGTGCCAGTTTCAAAACGATATTGGAGAAAGAACAAGAGAGGATTAAAAAAGACCTCGAAATGAAACAGCGCACCTTGAAATCACTGCAGCGCATCTCCGATCAGGCGCAAATATTCCCTTATGCCGTTGCCATTCGTGATGAACCCGCTTATATGGTGGCCCAAATGCGTTGTGTTACGCTGCCTGACACGATGCTGGAAGACTCCACAACACTAATGTATCGCTTGTATGAGGAACTCCAACGATCAGGCCGGGGATTCGAAGACCCTGTTATGTGCATCAACGAAGACCCGGATAAGCAGGACAACATCGTAGTGCAGGCTTGTATCGGTATCGCAACACCTTATCCAGCGTTAAAAAATGCCCAAATCATTGAAATACCAAGTGGCCCGGCCGCCTGGTTACTCCATGAAGGCCCCTACGATGAGCTGGGCCTGGCCTATCACAGTTTGTTCACCTGGATACAGGAACACGGTTATGAGCAAAGAGATGCTATGCGCGAAATATACAAAAACGACCCGGCGGATACAGCGCCCAATGACCTGCTTACTGAAGTTATCCTGCCCATTAAAACCGCGTAATTAAGCATTTAGTGCATATCAACAGCCCATTGCAATTCACACGATACGGGCTAGTTCTTAAACTGATCAAACTCCACGCCATATTTTCCTAACAGCTGTTTCAGTCGATGACTATCGTTCACTGATTTTTTTTGGGTACGGCTTTGATCGAACAAAATTCTGCCCGCGTCAGCCATTGACTTGGCGGTTTTGCAGACCCCGGCGATACCGGCCAGTTGGATGTGATCAAACAGGTCCAGTTTGGCGTGGGATTCTTCGTCAATCAATTTGGCGGTTATGGTCTTGGGGTTCCAATCCTGCGAGGTGGCAGACCAATCGTGTTTCAGGCGCTTGATTTCGTCGCTGACCACTTCTTCATTAATGCGTCCGCCAGCGGCGAGGGTGGCCATGCGGGTGACGCTGGCATTGAGGTCACGAAAGTTGGCACGCCAGCTTGCTTCAGTGCTGTAGGCAAATTTGAGGTAACGGGTTCTGGCCGCTTTGTTGAAACTGACCAGGGTACCGGCCTTTTGGGCAAAGCGCTCCAGTTCGTAATCCAGATTGACCTCCAGGTCTTCCATGCGCTCCTTGAGCGCGGGCAGGCGATAGGTCCATAGGTTAATGCGGGCCAACAGGTCTTCGCGAAACTTACCGCGACGGCTGTCCTCAAACAAATCGCGATTGGTGCCGGCGATTAGCTGAAAGTTACTGCTGACCGGTGTATCCGAACCAAAGGGCATGAAGTTTTTATCTTCGATAGCCCGTAGTAACATGGCTTGCTCATCCGAACCCAGTTCGCCAATTTCATCCAAAAACAAAATACCTTCGTCAGCCTCCAACAACAAGCCTGCTCGATGAGTAGCGGCACCGGTAAATGCGCCTTTTTTGTGGCCGAACAGGGCAGACATAGCGTTGTCGCCACGCAGGGTGGCGCAGTTTACTTCCACCAGCTGGCCTTTTAACTGGCCACGGTTTTGCTTGAGTTGATAGATGCGTTTGGCCAGCTGTGATTTGCCCGCACCGGTTGGGCCGGTGAGCAGGATGGGGTCTTCGGACTTAATGGAAATTTTTTCCAACTGGGCGATGACGCGGTTGAATACCTTGTTTTTGGTCTCGATGCCACCTTTTAAATACACCGTACCTTCGGTGTGCTCACGGGAGAAACGTGAGGCGATTTGGTCGTACTTTGATAGATCGAGGTCTATAACCTGGTAACTGCCAGCCTCGCTGCTGTTGCGATTGGGTGGCGACGTTTGTACCAGGCGCCCGGGAAGATAGTTCGCTTCGGTTAACAGATACAAACAAATCTGCGCAACATGGGTGCCCGTGGTGATATGGATTAAATACTCCTCGTTGTCGCGGTCAAAGTCGTATTGGCGGGAGAAGTCGTGCAAACTGCCATAAACCTCCTCAAAGTCCCACGGATCATTAAAGTCAATATGGTGGTGCCGCACCTCGGTTTCCGGTGACACACGCTGTATGTCTTCGGTGACACGCTCTGCCTGGTGTTGGTGGCGCGGTTGGAAGATCAGTTCCATGCGATCTATCACCAGGTCTTTTTGCTGGCACAGGGAAATAGTGGGGCGCCATTTATCCCAGCGTTTTTTCCCGCGGCCGCGCTGATCGAGCACCGTGCCGAGCAAACTAATAGCAATTGTTTTCATGTGAAATTAATATATCGAAATAAATAGGAAAATATCGTTAAAGATACAGTAGTAATTATGACTAACATTAAGCTGAATTTCTAGTTAGTATTTATTGGGAAAAAAATATATAAAAAACAATGTGTTGCAATTATTGTAAGGCGTTAAATTAAAACTGGCACGTCAGCTGCTATAGCTAAGCAACAAACACTAAATAACGATCCACAAGAGTAATAGAAGGAAGCAGATTAATGTGCGGAACAAGCAGTAAATCAGTAAGCGAAGCGTCCTACGAAGTGATGAGCGACCATGCGGGAGTCCCGGTAAAGTCCTGGACCCGAGGGGTTCCGTTTGAGGAGCAAGCACGCCAGCAACTGAGAAATATCGCCAGTCTGCCTTTCATACATAAATGGGTGTCGGCAATGCCCGATGTGCACCTGGGTAAAGGCGCCACTATCGGTAGCGTGGTCCCTACCATTGGTGCGGTAATACCCGCGGCCGTGGGTGTTGATATCGGCTGTGGGATGATGGCGGTTAAAACCTCGCTGCAGGCGAATCAGTTGCCGGATAACCTGGCGGGCATTCGCTCGGCAATTGAAACCGCCGTACCTCATGGCCGGTCGACGTCACGGGGTCGTCACCTACCCAAGCGCGACAAAGGCGCCTGGGGTGACCTGCCCGAGGATGTGATGACCGCATGGAAGGCGCTGATGCCTGGCTTTGAACGCCTGTGTGAACAGCACAAGTTGTTAAAGAACACCAATAACGTGCATCACCTGGGTACATTGGGTACGGGAAACCACTTTATTGAAGTGTGCCTGGATGAGGCGGATAACGTTTGGTTCATGCTGCACAGCGGATCTCGCGGCGTTGGTAACCGTATCGGTACGCATTTTATTGAAGTGGCGAAAAAAGAGATGGAACGCTGGATGATCAATTTGCCAGATAAGGATTTGGCTTATCTGCCCGAGGGCAGCGATTTTTTTGCACAATACGTGGAAGCGGTGGAATGGGCGCAGGAATATGCCCGTATTAATCGCGAAGTGATGATGGCGCGGGTAATCGCGGCGGTGCGCAGTGAAATTCCCGTAGCGCTTGAAACGCAGGCGCAGGCGGTTAACTGCCACCACAACTATGTGTCCCGTGAAAACCACTACGGTGAGAATGTACTGGTGACCCGTAAAGGTGCGGTGCGTGCTCGCAAGGGCGATCTCGGGATTATTCCCGGTAGCATGGGGGCACGTTCCTTTATTGTTCGCGGCCTTGGAAACGACGAAAGTTTCCATAGCTGCAGTCATGGTGCGGGGCGGGTAATGTCCCGCACCCAGGCTAAGAAAGTGGTGAGCCTGGAAGAGCATGCTGCGGCGACGGCAGGCGTTGAGTGCCGCAAGGACGCCGGTGTTATTGATGAGACACCGTCTGCTTACAAGTCCATTGATAAGGTGATGGAAGCGCAAAAGGATTTGGTGGAAATTGTTCATACCTTGCGCCAGGTGGTTTGTGTAAAGGGTTGATTGCGGTGTGTAGTAAATGATATGGCAAACTCAATTGTCAACAGAGCCTAGAAAAGGAAAAGAAGATGTTAGTAATTGATGGCTCACAAGGCGAGGGCGGTGGGCAGATTTTAAGAACCTCCCTCACCATGGCGATGGTAACGGCTACGGACATTCGGATTGAAAATATCCGTGCTGGTCGCAACAAACCGGGCTTGATGCGTCAGCACCTTGCCTGTGTGAAAGCGGCCCAGGCCGTGAGTGGTGCAACCGTCAGCGGTGCAGATTTGGGCTCCACGGTAATCACCTTTAAACCAAAAGCCATTAAGGCAGGTGAGTATCAGTTTGCAGTGGGTACCGCAGGCAGCACGATGTTGATTTTTCAAACCATGTTGCCTGCCCTGGCGCTGGCGCAGGGTGAATCCCGCCTGCAATTTGAGGGCGGCACCCACAATAGTTTTGCGCCCAGCTTTGACTACATCGCATTAGCCTTTATGCCATTGTTAAAACGAATGGGCGTTGAGGTTGATATGAAAATGATTCGTCACGGATTTTATCCGCAAGGTGGCGGCCAATGGCAGGCGCTAATTAAATCAACTGCGCGTATTGGTGGGCTAAGGTTGCTGGATGCCGGTGAGCTTTTGAGTAAAGAGGCGGTGGTCACCAGCGCCAACATTCCAGCGCATGTGGCCAAACGCGAGTTAGCCGAAATCGCCAGACAGTGCCAATGGCCTGAGCAAGCACTAAAGGCAGACATTGTCCAAAGCATGGGGAGTGGCAACATAGTTTCCATGCGATTGTACCATGAGCAATGTACCGAGGTGATCGAATCGATTGGTAAAGTTGGTGTGTCCGCCGAGAAGGTAGTGAAGCGGGCAATGCCAGCCCTGCGGCGATATGAGGCAGCAGCCGCCCCCGTGGGCGAGCACCTGGCGGACCAATTGATGTTACCCATGGCAATAGGCGAAGGCGGCGCGTTTCGAACCTTAAAACCAAGTCGGCACTGCGAAACCAATAAAGATGTGATTCATTTGTTTACGGACAAACGGTTTACATTTAAAGCGCTGGGAGAGGATCTCTGGGAGATCCAGCTATCCTAAGGTAATAGTAGAAGAATGGCCGGGTACAATGGGGTACCTGGCCGCGGTTAAGCGCAAGTTAAAAGTAGTTAAAAGAATGATTGAAAGAATGTTGTTTGAGCGTTGAGAAACGCACAAACCAAACACGTTTGGCAAGGCTTGCCTGTGTTAGCGGTTCCGGGTTGCCGTATTCCTTGACAGGAAGCGGGTCCGGTCTGGCGCATCCACCACTGGTGGCATGTGTACCAACACAGTCAGGCAGTTAAACACTGGTGGTTAAACTCAAGTGGTTAAACACCGGCTTAGTAGCTCAAGTGGTAGAGCAGCTGATCATTGATTGCTAATTGTAAATGAGTGATCAGCGGGTTGTCGGTTCGAATCCGGCCATTAGCATACGTCTTATCAACGTACAGGGAAAGCCTTAGGGTTGGGGTTCGACTCCCCGCATGCTGTAAAGCAATATAAACCAAGGGCTCCCTCGTTTGGCGTGCGATAGTCGTACACAAATTATTGCACACCAACAACGCTTTAGCGCGCCGAGCGCAACCGCTTTGGTGAATACGTGCGGCGTTAACGCTGAAGGCATCATTGATCGACGTTTTTGGGCTGGTAGAGACAAAAGGGTGGGGCAAGGATTCTATCAGCCACTTAATGCAATGCTTGTTCACAAAATGTGGCGTTCCGCAGCTATAACGGAGGGAGTCCACTTTAAACGAAAATGATTATTAGGAGGCACCATGTTTTTCGTTAAAAAATTTGAAATTGCCGATAACGAAAGGGCCTTCCTGTTTAAGAAGAATCGCTTTGCGGAAGTCCTTGAGCCAGGAAGTTATCGTTATGTCGATCTGCCTGGCAATATTAACATTGAACGCTTTGATATCAGTCAGCTAGCGTTAAATCATAGCCTGGGTAAACTTTTAGTGTCGACGTTCGCAGATAAAACGCAAAATTATTTAACCGCCCACCAGCTTAGTGATTTTGAAGTAGGGCTATTGTATCGCGATGCGCAACTGGAGGAAATTGTTGCCCCAGGCAGTTTTAGAATCTACTGGAAAGGACCAGAAAAGCTCGAATTGAAAAGGGTGGATATTACCGAGGCGTTCCGAGTTCCGAAGCCATTGCTGGCGCTGCTGGGTCGAGGCCATAATACGGAGTTGGCGCGTCAGGCGGCCCAGGTTATCTATTATACCGAAGTGGAAGACAACCACGTTGGGCTGTTGCTGGTTAATGGTAAACTTGAGGAGATGCTACCGCCGGGCAGTTATGGTTTCTGGAAATATCACCGAAACGTCGTGGTCAAGCACGTTGATCTGCGCCTGCAAAACATTGAAGTCAGCGGCCAGGAAATCCTGACCAAGGACCGGGTGAGCCTAAGGCTTAATCTTTCCGCGGCATATTGCGTGGAAGACCCGCAACTGGCGCAGAGCAAGTTAGCCGACTTTCACGATTACCTGTATCGTGAATTTCAGTTACAGTTGCGTGAAGCAGTGGGCACAAAAACACTGGATCAATTGCTAAGCGACAAAGATGCCCTGAACAAAGTCATCGCCGACAGGATTCAGCAGCGTATTGATGAGTTTGGTCTTTCGGTAAAGCGTGTCGGAATACGTGACATTATTCTACCAGGGGATATGAAAACCATCCTCAATCAGGTAGTTGAAGCGGAAAAGGCAGCGGAAGCCAACTTAATCAAACGTCGGGAAGAAACTGCCGCGACCCGTTCGCTGCACAATACCGCCAAAATGATGGAAGGTAACCCAACCCTGATGCGTCTGAAAGAACTTGAAGTGTTGGAAAAAATAACCGAGCGCATTGGTAATATCAACGTGTATTCCGGTTTGGAAGGTGTCATGACCGACCTGGTAAAAAGTCCGTCTACGCTTACGTCAACACTGAAGCAGTAAGAAAATGTGGCCCGGAATAGGCCGGGCCACTTCATTAATAACCTTTGATTTTCGGTAACAACCATGGAACAAGAAATACTAAACCGATTATGCACCATAGAAGCAGAAGAGAATATCTCGATATTGTACGCCTGCGAGTCCGGCAGTCGAGCCTGGGGGTTTCCATCCAGCGACAGTGATTATGACGTACGTTTTATCTATGTACGTGAAAAAGCGTGGTACCTTCGGGTTGATGAACAATATCTACGTGACGTGGTAGAACGACCTATTGATGATCTGTTGGATATCAATGGCTGGGATTTGAAAAAGGCACTTAAGCTGCTGAAAAAATCCAATCCTGCACTTATCGAATGGTTCAGCTCACCCATTGTTTATCGAGCTGACGAAGCGTTTACACAGGGTTTCAAAGCGTTAATGAGCGAGTACTATTGCCCCAGGGCCTGCTTCTATCACTACTCACATATGGCCAGTGGGAACAATCGTGAATATCTTCAAGGCGACCGGATAAAGCTCAAAAAATACTTCTATGTGCTGCGCCCTATACTTGCCATGATGTGGATAGAGCGAAATAGGGGCATGGTGCCAACTGAGTTCACCACGCTCGTGGATGCGCTGGTTGATGATGAGTTACTGCGCAGCGACATAGAAACGTTACTCGCGAATAAAAAGCGCGGATTTGAAGCAGAGTATGGCCCAAGAATTAATTCAATAAGTGATTTCATCGACGCTCAGCTTCAACGTCTGAAGGATAAAGCCCAAGTAGCGGATAAAGCTGACAATAATTATGAATCGATGAATCGGTTTTTTTTGTTAGTGCTTGGCTCTGGTAAATGACTCTTTTTAATGACTTTGGATGCGAATGATACAGGTGAAATCGCTGAGCGGCGAACGAATAGAACTTACCTAAATACAATGCTTCCAGATTACTGTACCATCCGTCATGTCAATAACCAGGGTATCAGCATCACCTTTACCTTGGACGGCAATGGCTTCAAGGTTCATCTAACTGCAAGCGGCATTATGTTTGTCAGTCTCTGTATTAACATTCGGTCCCGACTAAGTCGACTTAAGGGTAAAATATCTATTTTCCGTGTGAATTCTTGTTGAAGGTGGTCAATTTGTGCGTATTTATTTTTGTCGATAACCTTTTTGCCGCGGGTCAATGCATCAATAATCGCTGGAAAAATCGGTTCGAACCATCATGGCAGCTCACTTTTGTGAGTATTGCCGTTATGCATTCATTCTATAGGCGGGCTGTCAGGCTCAATGGAGCTTAGCACAAAGAAATCCTCATCTTTGCTGATAATAAGGCTTCCTACCCATCTTGTTAGTGCTGGGGACAGTTGAGCATCAACTAAAAATCGTAACACGCGGAGTGAAACACAATGTGATCACTTTGGCGTGCCGCGAACTTCAATGCCGCAGTTATGTCTTCTGGCTGTAAGAAAGGATAATCTTCCAATATTTCCTTTTTACTTGCTCCTTTTGCTAACAAATCAAGTATGTCATTAACGCGCCCCCGAGTACAGGGGCGAGCGGCACACTGCTCAGGATTAACCGTAATTCGGTGTAATTAACTCATTATTACACTCATCCTGTATTTCGCAGACTTCATCCACTTGTTTCGGGGTAGCAGCCTTTACCGGCCAAATATAGTAACATACCTCTATGCTAAAGTACCGAATCGGGAATTTAAATATTGGACATCCAGTGCGCCAAGCGAAGCTGGCGCCAAATAGACGGTGAAAGTCCGTTACTCGGTAAGGGCTAGCGACCCACCGAGGCCTCGAGTCATGGGCAGTTATCCGTAAGGATAGGGGTTAAGCGTTGACAGAGGGGAGTATAGGCTCGGTATTGAGCTCCGAAGTCAACGTTGAGAATACCGACCCTGTTGGGTGAGGGGGAAGGCAATATTGCTATGCTACATTATCGCAAGTCGCTAGCAGATTCTCCGGAGTCTTAGACCCGGTGCATGTACAAAA
>Ga0316204_10003896_pt1 | contig 28323 bp, 31 predicted proteins | sample 6monrhotite_MG_2_FD_205661 | JGI IMG/M metagenome (GOLD analysis project Ga0316204, IMG submission 205661) | Microbial mat bacterial communities from mineral coupon in-situ incubated in ocean water Damariscotta River, Maine, United States -... | ecosystem: Environmental > Aquatic > Marine >...
AGCCCGAGCGCCAAACCGGAGATGAGGATGAGCCGCGAGATCGACTACGGTAACCTGATGCATGATGCCATGCGCGGTTTGATCCGCAATGTATTGCTCGATGTGGCCGCGCACGGTTTGCCCGGCAACCATCATTTCTTCATCACCTTCGACACCGCCCATCCCGACGCAGAACTGGCCGATTGGCTGTCTGATCGCTATCCCGGTGAAATGACCGTGGTGATGCAGCATTGGTATGACAATCTTGAGGTCACCGAAGAAGGGTTCTCGGTCACGCTCAATTTTGGCGACGCGCCAGAGCCGCTTTATATCCCCTATGATGCGATCCGCACCTTTGTGGATCCGTCGGTGGAATTTGGCCTGCGCTTTGAACAGCAAGAGGGCGAGGAAGAGGATGCCGATGCACCGGCGCCCGCGCTTTTGCAGGAACATGAGGACGAGCTTGAGGTCGAAGAAGAGACCCCAAAAGACGCCGAGATTGTTTCACTGGATTCCTTTCGGAAGTAACTTTTCCCTGCGACGAATGCGACCAACCGCTTTGCGTTAGCGCCATCGCAGATTGCACTGGCTTGCGCAGACCGCTACACCGCCTGCAAACGCCCACAACGCAGGAACAGCATCATGGCCGATACGCGCACAGAGACCGACAGCTTTGGACCTCTGGAGGTCCCCGCAGACAAATATTGGGGCGCACAGACGCAACGCTCGATCATCAACTTTCCCATCGGATGGGAACAGCAGCCTGTGGCGATTGTCCGGGCGCTGGGTGTGATCAAAAAGGCCTGCGCCGCGGTCAACCTCGAATTTGGCGATCTAGATGCCGCTTTGGCCCCTGCCATTCAGCAGGCCGCGCAAGAGGTGATCGACGGCAAGTTCGACGATAACTTTCCGCTGGTGGTTTGGCAGACAGGGTCCGGCACCCAGTCCAACATGAACTCAAACGAGGTGATCTCGAACCGTGCGATCGAGATTTTGGGTGGCGTTATGGGGTCCAAATCCCCGGTGCATCCGAATGACCATTGCAACATGGGGCAATCGTCCAACGACACGTTCCCAACGGCGATGCATGTGGCCATCGGCATGGTCGCCCGTGATACGCTGCTGCCCGGGTTGCGCAAATTGCACGCCGCGCTTGAGGCGAAATCAGAAGAGTTCAAAGACATCATCAAGATCGGCCGCACCCATACGCAGGATGCCACACCTCTGACGCTGGGGCAGGAATTTGGCGGCTATGCCCATCAGATGGCCAAAGGCATCGCGCGGGTTGAGGCCTGTCTGCCCGACATTTACGAGCTGGCCCAAGGCGGCACGGCGGTTGGCACCGGCTTGAACACCCGCAAAGGTTTCGCCGAGAAGGTTGCGGCAGAGATTGCCAATATCACCGCCCTGCCCTTTGTCACCGCCCCCAACAAGTTTGAGGCACTGGCCGCCCATGACGCCATGGTGATGTTCTCCGGCGCGCTGAAAACCGTCGCTGCGTCGATGTTCAAGATCGCCAATGACATGCGGCTGCTGGGCTCTGGCCCGCGCTCGGGTCTGGGGGAACTGATCCTGCCAGAGAATGAGCCAGGATCCTCGATCATGCCAGGCAAGGTGAACCCAACGCAGGCCGAGGCACTGACCATGGTGTGCGCCCATGTGATGGGCAATGACGCGGCTGTCGGCTTTGCCGGATCACAGGGGCATTTTGAGCTGAACGTCTATAACCCGATGATGAGCTACAATGTGATCCAATCGATGCAATTGCTCGGCGATGCCGCCAGCAGCTTTACCGACAACATGGTTGTGGGCACGCTGGCCAATGAGGCGCGGATCGACAAGCTGATGAAAGAAAGCCTGATGCTGGTGACAGCGCTGGCCCCGACCATCGGTTATGACAATGCCACCAAGGTGGCCAAAACCGCCCACAAGAACGGCACCACCCTCAAGGAAGAGGCGATTGCACTCGGGTTTGTGGATGCGGAGACCTTTGATAAGGTTGTGCGGCCGGAGCAAATGATCGGTCCTAAATGAGCACACCCATCAACCTGAACAAAGTGCGGAAAATCCGCGCACGCGTCGAAAAGAAGGCGCGTGCGGAGGAAAACAGCGTAAAGTTCGGGCGGACCAAGGCAGAGAAAGACGGACAAAAGGCGGCAGCAGACAAGGTTGTGCGCTTTTTGGACGGGCACAAGCGCGACCCATGAGCGGGCGGCCCGTCAAACATTCCGTTACACTCAAGGGCCATCGCACGTCGGTGTCTCTGGAGGATGAGTTTTGGCGCGAGTTTCGCGCCATCGCAGGGCAACGCGGCGTGCCGATCAATGCGCTTGTGGCGCAGATTGATGCAGAACGCGGGCTGGATCTGGGACTGGCCTCGGCGATACGGCTGTTTGTGCTGCGGTCGTTAAAGGAACGTTTACCTTGAAGGCATAGCGTTCACGCATGACCTTACCAACCGAACTGACGCCGCAACACTGGATAACTCATGTGTTCAGCGCGAAATCCGCGCGTGAGGGCGGTGTGGTTCGGCGCAAAATCCGCGATATTGAACGCTATGTAGGGCTGGATGCTTTCTTGGAAGAATTGCATCGCCGTGGCTATCACGCAGTCGAGAATGCAGGGCAATTGGTGATTTTCTGCAATCAGCAACCGGTGCGTATTATGACTGGCCCGATCTTTTCAAAAAGATCGATCCGAAACCTTTGAAGGTTTCGGGCCAAACCAAACACCAATCGCTGGCTTTCGTTTTCTTTAAAGAAAACGGTACGGACTTTTCAAAAAGTCCGCCTCTCTCACTTAAGCTACCGACCCTTTGTAAATCTGATCGATATTCGCCCCCAGCGCCGCGTTAAATTCCGCATCGCTCATCTTGACGTTCAACCCTTCGGTCAGCGCCCGGGAAAAGCTCGCAATCATCTTGCCATTCTGGGCCAGCCGCGCACAGGCCTCATCCGTGGAATAGCCACCAGACAGCGCCACGACCCGCAACACATTGTCATGATCGGCCAGGGCGTCATAGATCCCCGGCTGCTCTGGAATGGTCAGCTTAAGCATCACCAGTTCGTCCGCCGACAACGCCTCAACATGACGCAACAACGCGGCGGCGAGCATCTGTTCTGCCTGCGCTTTTGTGCCTGAATGAATATTCACTTCTGGCTCGATAATCGGCACCAGTCCCGCCGCACAGACCTGTTTGGCGACTTCAAATTGCTGGGCAACAACCGCTTCGATACCCGCTTCATTGGCCTCGTGAATGACCGAGCGTTCCTTGGTGCCAAAAATGCCCGCCACTTTGGCACGGGTCAGCAACGCATCAAGGTCCGGCATCGGTTTGAGCAGTTGCACATCGTTTTCCTGATCCGCCAGACCTTTGTCGATCTTCAAAAATGGCACCACACCGCGATCTTCCCACAGCAATTGCGCCACGGGTTTGCCCTTGATCGTGGCGTCCATCGTGCGTTCAAACAGGATCGCACCGATCACTTTGGCAGAGGTGAAATCATCGGCCAGTATGATCCGCGCGCGCATGTCATGCATCGCCTGAAACATCTCGGTTTCGCCGTTGTAGTCATCAGGTTCTACACCATAGAGGCTCAGCGCTTTGGGGGTGGATCCGCCGGACTGGTCCAAGGCTGCAATAAACCCTGCGCCGCTTTGCATCTGCGCCTTTTGTGCGTTGTCGATTGGCATCCTGATATCCCCGTTTCTGAAAATGATTCCGTTTGATTGGGGTTCTAATTCAAAGCCGCCCGCGATGATAGAACCTACCGCCGCTCAAGACCCAGCCAAATGCCATTCTGCGCCCGGACTGTCAGATGGGCAACCGGCACTGGCGTTTTGTCCGGCTGCACGACAACCCGGTAATCGCGCAAGATCCGCGACAGGATCAGTGGCCCCTCCACCATGGCAAACCCGGCCCCCGGACAGACCCGCGCACCGGCGGAAAACGGAATATAGGCGTTGCGCTGGCAGGCCTTGCCGTTTTCCGTGTGCCATCGGGCGGGATCAAACCCATCGGGATTGTCCCAAAGACGTTCGTGCCGGTGCAAATGCCAGGGGCTCAGCACCACTTGCGCCCCTTTCGGCACCGGACGATCACGGAAGTGTTCGGGGCATCCGGCCTCGCGCACCATCATCGGCACCGGCGGGTAAAGCCGCAGCCCCTCGCGAAACACATCGCGGCTGATCCTGAGCTTTGATACAACCGAAAAATCGCAGTGCTTCAATGTCTTGGCTTCCTCCGCCACCTTGTTTTGCCAATCGGGGTACAGCGCCAAAAGATACAGCGCCCAAGCCAGCGCGGAGGCGCTGGTCTCATGCCCTGCAAGGAAAAAGATCGCCACCTGATCGACCATTTCATCTGTACTGAAGGTCTCTCCGGTTTGGGGATCAGCGGTGGTCATGATCTTGGTGGCCAGATCATCAGGCGCAGTCCCGGCGGCAATCTCTGCCGCCCGGTTTTGCGTGAGTTCAGTGATCAAATCACGGATCTTGGCCGCATTCTGACGGGTGCCCCGACGGTGCAACCGCGGCATCCAACCCGGCAGCGGCAAAAACGCGCCCAGATTCAGGATCGGCTGGCTGCGCTGATAGTTGCGGAAAGCGTCGAACACCTGCTGCGCCAGATGGTGATCTATCGGGATCGAAAACAGGGTGCGGAATATCACATCAGCGGCGGCATGGCTCGCCTGCGCTTCAACCTCGATGATCTGACCCGCCTGCCCGTCCAGACGCGCCGCTGCGGCTTCCGCAGCATCCCACATGGCGGGAAATGTCTCGCGCAGGCGTCCACCCTCAAAGGCCGGATCAATGATGCGGCGCTGGCGCTTCCATGCCGCGCCATTGGTCAGGAACACCGAATTGCCAAGGAGCGGGCGCAGGCCTTCGCTGATCCTGCCGGATTTGGGGAAATCATCCGGGCGCTTTTTCAGAACCGTCTCGACCAGCGCCGGATCGTTGATCATGAAACTGCGGAAAAACGGCGTGCGAAATTCCGCCATCCAGGCACGGTACAGCTTGGCAGGCTGCGCGGACAGAATATCGCGGCGAAACAGGCGCATATACTGCCAAAGTGACACTTTCTCGGGCCGGCTGGGCGGTTTGGGCGGCAGGCTCACGGCGCCATATCCCTGTAACGGTTCACTGGTGTCTCGATGCGCGATTTGGATGGCGGACGGCCAGCATAACGGTGGCCCAGCAGGATCGGACCGGCGGTGATCTGAAAGTAATCGTAATCCTTGGGCTGATCAAAGGCACAAAGGTATTGAAAATGCAGCCGAAAGAAACGCCAGCGCAAGGCCTTCCACCGCGCCGCACTTAGCGTTTGAGTGAAAGCTGCCGAAAACACCAACGGCCATTTCTTGTCCTCTGGTGCCACCCCCGACACCGCAACCGGATCACAGAGCGCAAATGCGCAGCCGTCCCCCGGTGCCGTCACATCCACCCAAGACAGCGCGTCCGTAACAGATAATTCATGTAAATCACGGCGCAAACGGGTCGCATCGGGCAAAAATGACACCATCGGAACCACCTGCCCCAAGGACAGGAACCCAAGCACCGGTCCGGTCTTAGGCACCCGACCGGAACGGATCAGATCGGCCAGGACAGACACAGCCAAATAGGCGCCGGAGGAATGGCCGACGATCAAAACCTCTTGCACATCCTCCTGCAGAGCGGCGGCGATGGTGTCTGCAAAACCGGCAATGCGCATCTCAAGTTCCGGCGGATAAGCCCCCTTGTGCGCCGCCGCATGGGCATAATCATGCATCAGGTAATAAGCGTAGAGGTGATTGTCCTTGCCTTTGAACCATCTCAGCAAAGCGGCGGCGCAAAGCGCCCCTGCCAACAAGGACAAGGCGATGGACGGATAGAACAGCGGACCAAAAACCCGATTGGGCCAAAAGAACCGCTCAACCACGCCCGCGCCGATCCCGACCAGTGTCGCAATCCCCCAAAACACCAGCCCCGCAAGCAGCAATTGCAACAGCAACATCCCGACCGGATATAGCGCGGCCATCACGGGCCCCTTGCGCAGTTTCATCAACCGCCAAAGTGCCCCACTGCTGATGTAGATCCTCGCGGTGCGCAGCAATTGCAGATAGGTGCCAAGGATTGAGCCATCCATCGAATCGCGGACAATGTCGGACCAGACCAACACCTCAACATCCGCCCGTGTCGCCGCGCCATCAACAACCGTATCGACGTGCCAGCCATAAGCCCCCCTGGCCGTCTTGGGCGACAGTGCCAGCTGATAGCCAGAGATCGCCGCCTGTTCTGTGCCCTCTTTGCGATAGAGTTCGCGATAGCGGCGCGGATGGATCGGATCATAGCCGGGAATGTAAAACACCCGCCGCCGAAAGGGTTGATCTGCGCCTTGTCTGGTCATCAGGCAAGTTTAGCCGCGAAGAGTCCTAACGGGTAGTGAATTCGCCCGCAAAAACCCGGCTTCGATCAGCCCAAAGTCGCCAGCGCCGGAAAGGTTTCAAGCAACCAAAAGGCAAAGCTGCTGAAGGCCCCGGTGACCATCGCCAGCCCCACCAGAACCAGAAGACCGCCCATGATCCGTTCAACCAGTTTCATATGCGGTTTGATCCGGTTCATCACGCCCATCGCACGGGTGATGAACATCGCCGCCAGCAGGAACGGCAGGCCCAAACCGATGGCATAAATACCCAGCAGCAAAGTGCCTTTGCTAACCGACCCTTCGGAGGCCGCAAGGGACAAGATCGCGCCCAATTGCGGGCCGATACAGGGGGTCCAGCCAAAGGCAAAGGCGAGACCCAGAACATAGGCACCAAAGCTTGATCCACCTTTGTCCCCCGCATCCAGCCGCGCCTCCTGATCCAGAAACGGAATGCGGAACAACCCGATGAAATGCAAACCAAAGACAATGATCACAACGCCGGAGATCTGCGCGAAAAGCACCTGATTTTGCAGGAAAAACGCACCAAAGGCCGAGGCCGTGAAGCCAAGGATCAAAAACACCGTGCTGAGGCCCAGCACAAAAAACAGCGCCGCGATCACGGCGCGCTTGCGGGCCTCCCCGCCGCTGGACATATCGTTTAGGGATACACCGCTCATATAGGCCAGATAGGGCGGCACAATCGGCAGCACGCAGGGGCTGAGAAAGCTGATCACACCCGCAACCAGCGCGATGATCATGGCGGGCATCAGCCCCGCATCAATCAGTTCAATTCCAAACATGGGCCACACCTACCCGCCTTCGCGCCCGCCGTCACGCCCCATCCGGTCACAACACTGTGGACGGGGTGTAACATCTGATTTATCTCAGGCCTATGAAGATTGAAGATCTCGATGCCACCGGGCTTTTGTGCCCCTTGCCTGTTCTGAAACTGCGCAAGCGGTTGGGCCCACTGGATGCGGGCGATTGCATGCGGCTGCGGGCGGATGATCCGGCAGCAGTGATTGATGTGCCGCATTTCTGCGCGGAGGCCGGGCATGCATTGGTCGAGACCGCGCAAGAAGGTGATGTGCAGATCTATCTGGTGCGCAAAGGCGGCTGATCACTTGCAGGTGGGGCGCCTTGTTCACGGATCCTTCAGGAAACAGCATACCGCAAAGCAAAAGGCAGGCCCGAAGGCCTGCCTTTCTGGTTCTAAATCAGCAACTTGTTGGCATTAACGCCCCAAGGACCACCAACCGCGCCGCTTGGGCTTTTTCGGCTCTTCCGCCGGCTCAGGCTTGGCCTCTGCCACAGGTTCCGCCGCCGCGACAGGTTCCACTGCCTTGGTCTCTTCGGCGGCAACTGGCTCGGGTGTCGGCGCAGGTGCCTGTTCTGGTGCTTTGGTCTCTTCCGGCGCTGGTGTTGGCGCAGGTTCCTCAGCCTTGGCCTTGGTCTTAGGCGCAGCCTTTGTCTTTGGCTCTGCCTTCGGCTTGGCTTTGGCGCGGGTGCGCTTTGGCTTGGGCTTTTCCTCTGCCGCATCGTCGGCCTTGGCTTCCGCTGGCGCGTCTTCCTTGACCTCTTCTGAGACTTTGGTCTCTGCCTTTGGCTTTGGCTTGGCCTTGGCACGGGTCCGCTTCGGCTTTGGCTTTTCTTCCTCAGCCGCCTCTGGCGCAGGTTCCGCAGTTTTGGCGTCACCATCCGCTGCGGTCTCGGCCGCTTCTTTCTCGGCTTTGGCTTTGGCGCTGGTGCTGCGTGACCGGCTGCGGGTTTTCGGCTTGGGCTTTTCTTCCGTTACCGGTGCCTCTGCTTCGGCCTCTGTGGCCGTATCTGCCGCAACGGGCGCGGCATCAGGCTTGGCCTCTTCAGCAGTGTCCTGATTTGCAGGCTCAGCGGCTTCCGCACCTTCTGCATTCTGGGGCGCATCGCCGTTCTCATCAGCAGAAGACGCATCTTTGTTGTCTTCGCCATTCTGATAATCACCACCACCATTTTTGCCGCGACCACCACGGCTGCGACGCCGGCGGCGGCGGCGTTTTGGTTTGCCTTCACCGTCTGCATTGCCGTTGTCGTGGCTTGATGATTGCGCCTCTGGGGCCTCTTCATCGCTGGATGTATCAGCCTCATCTTCGTCGATCTGATCCATCAAGGATGTATCAACAGACACGATGTGATCGGCCACAGGGGCCACATTGCGGGTTGCGGTTTTGAACTTCTCTAGCGTGAACTCAGGGCTGACCAATGACGGATCGCCTTCGATCCGCACAGACAGACCATAACGCGCCTCAATCTGAGCGATATGCTCGCGTTTTTGGTTCATCAGGAAGTTGGCGATGCCCACAGGACATTTCACCAAAACTTCGCGGGACCGGCGGCGCGTGCCCTCTTCTTCGATCTGGCGGATGATCGACAACGCGAGGTTATCGTCAGAGCGGATCAGGCCGGTGCCGTGGCAGGCCTGACACGGCTGTGTCGTTGCCTCGATCATACCGGGGCGCAGACGCTGGCGCGACATTTCCATCAGGCCAAAGCCCGAAATGCGGCCCACCTGAATGCGGGCGCGGTCGGTCTTGAGCTTGTCTTTCATCCGTTTTTCGACGGAGGCGTTGTTCTTGCGCTCATCCATGTCGATGAAATCGATCACGATCAGACCGGCCAGATCGCGCAGACGCAATTGGCGGGCCACTTCGTCAGCGGCCTCAAGGTTGGTTTTCAGCGCGGTTTGTTCAATCGAACCTTCTTTGGTCGCGCGGCCAGAGTTGACGTCAATCGCCACCAAGGCTTCGGTTACGCCAATCACGATGTAGCCGCCCGAAGGCAATTGTACCGTGGGATTGAACATGCCCGACAAATAGCTTTCCACCTGATAACGGGCAAAAAGCGGCAGGCCTTCTTCATAGCGTTTCACGTTTTTGGCGTGGGACGGCATGATCATCTTCATGAAGTCCTTGGCGATGCGATAGCCGCGCTCGCCTTCCACAAACACTTCGTCAATCTCGCGGTTATACAGATCACGGATCGACCGTTTGATCAGATCGCCCTCTTCATAGATCTTGGCTGGCGCGATGGATTTCAGCGTCAGTTCGCGGATCTGTTCCCACAGGCGCTGCAGGTATTCATAGTCGCGCTTGATCTCAGCGCGGGTGCGTTTGGCCCCGGCTGTGCGCACGATCAACCCGGCGCCCGTTGGCACCTGAATTTCATTTGCGATCTCTTTGAGCTTTTTACGGTCGGCGGCATTGGTGATTTTGCGGCTGATCCCGCCGCCACGGGCGGTGTTGGGCATCAACACGCAATAGCGGCCAGCAAGAGAAAGGTAGGTGGTCAGGGCCGCGCCTTTGTTGCCGCGTTCCTCTTTGACAACCTGCACCAAAAGGATCTGGCGTACTTTGATCACTTCTTGGATTTTATAACGCTTGGGGCGCGGCTTGCGCACCGGGCGGATGTCTTCGCTGTCGTCCTCATCGGCAACAGATTCAATGCTTTCATCCTTGGCAGTCGCATCGGAAGATTTGCCATCCTCGTCGTCGTCACTGTCATCCGCGTCAGAGCCATCTGCATCGGTGCTGGCATCTTCGTCCACTGCGGGTGTCTCCACCGGCGTTTCGGTGACCCGTTCCATCGGCGAAGAGGCCTCGTCATCGCTGACTGTGACTTCGTCATCATCGGTCAGATCAACGGTTTCCATGCCTTCGATTTCGCCGGATGTTTTTGCATCCTCGGTGGTGACATCCTCGGCCTTGGATTTGGACCGGCTGCGCGAACGTGAGCGGCGCTTGGGCTTGGGTTCATCTTCGTCTTTGGCCGCCTGTGCTTCGGCATAGGCGCGTTCTTCTTCCAGCAGTGCCTGACGGTCAGCCACCGGGATCTGGTAATAGTCGGGATGAATTTCCGAGAACGCGAGGAAGCCGTGGCGATTGCCACCGTAATCCACAAAAGCCGCCTGCAAGGACGGCTCGACCCGTGTTACCTTGGCGAGATAGATGTTGCCAGCAAGCTGGCGTTTGTTTTCGGATTCAAAGTCAAATTCCTCAACCTTGTTTCCGTCGACCACCACAACCCGAGTTTCCTCGGAGTGGGTGGCATCGATAAGCATTTTCTTAGGCATAAATCCACTATGCACAACAATCGCGCGGCTGCGGTCCCCGGGGGTGCCTCAGGCTGCGTTGTGTGACTTGTCAGGGCGATGTGGGACGCGGGCAAGACGGGGCCAAAACTGGCCTCTGGTCGTCTGCTCATAGCGTGTGCGCGCGTCATCGCGGTTCTTCTCCGACGTGACAGGGCGGGCCCTGCACATCCATTGTTAACTGGTCTCATCCGGGGTTGCCCCGTCAAAACGTCAGCGGTTCTCTGGCCGTTTCCGGCCCAATCGGTCTGCTCCGCGCCCGCTGGGGGCTCTGCAGAAGCAGCGAAACTCGTCAGGACATCAAACAAACGCCTGAGCGTTCTTGTCCCATCCTCCTAGATAATGGCTTTGGTGATCAAATGACAATGGGCAATCGCCCCGCGTCTCCATCAATTATGTAAATCCGCCCCCTCCGCTTGACAAGCAACGGTTGTGTGGGAACATGCGCGCCCAAGACGCAGGGCGGCCTGCGGTTCCCTGCCCGGCCCCTGCGGCCAAGCGCGACCCAACTCGAAGGAATGACAACCCATGCACTATCTTTTGCGCACTGCCCTGTGTTTGCCCCTGATCGCCGTTGCGGCATGTGATGAACTGGCGGTGGCCAATGATCCGGCGGCACTGGCCGACTTGCGGGCTGGCAAAAGCTGTGTGGCGGCGGTGAACAAACAGGTGGGCGGCGGTGCCACGCTGAACACCACATTGCCAATTGTTGAGATCAATCAATACGTTGTGGACGTGCCCAACGCCAATTCCTGGACGTGCTACACCAACGACAGCGGCCGCGCCCAGGAACTGATCGAACTGAAGCCCCGCTGATCAGAGACCAACAGGCGGTCAGAGGTAATCTGACCGCTGCAGTCCATATTTGGCCATTTTTTCATTCAGCGTCCGGCGCGGCAGGCACAATTCGTCCATCACACTGGCGATAGATCCCTTGTGGCGGCGCATGGTGTTGTCGATCAACATCCGCTCAAATGCTTCGACATATTCCTTCAGCGGCTTGCCCTCGGTGGTCATCACCGGCTGCATCTCGTCGTGATCCGACATGAGCAGCGATGCGATGGTGCCCGAACCGCGCCGCGATTGCAGCACGGCGCGTTCCGCCACATTGATCAACTGCCGCACATTGCCCGGCCAAGGCGCCTGCAACAGCTGCGCGGCCTCTTGTGCCGACACTTCGGGCGCGTCGCAGCCATATTCATCTGAGAATTGTTCGCTGAGCCTTGTGAACAGCGTCAGGATATCCTCGCCCCGTGTCCGCAGGGGCGGCACAGTGATGCGCAGGGCGGCAAGCCGGTAAAACAGATCGGATCGCAGCGAATCCTCTGACGTGCGCCCTGCCTCTTGCAGGTTGGAGATCGCCACAATGCGGGTCTCGGCCGGGGTGCCCTGCTCGTTGATCACACTCAACAGCCGGGCCTGCAAGGTCTCGGACAGCGCTTCGATATCTTCCAGCACAAGCGTACCGCCGCGGGCCTCTTCGATCGCGGGCAATTGCGCGTCCTCGGGTAACATCGGGCCAAACAGTCGTTTGCTCAATGCGTCTTCTTCGAATGCGCCGCAAGACACCAAGACAAACTTCTTGCCCGCCCGGCTTCCAACGGCGTGCAGCGCGTGTGCGACCAGCGTTTTGCCGGTGCCGGTCTCACCGTCGATCAGTACATGACCATCGGCCTGCCCCAGATCCAGAATATCCTCGCGCAGACGGTCCATGGCCGGGCTTTGGCCGATCAGTTTCTTCATCAACTGCCCGCCATCGGACAGCTCGCGACGCAGGGCGCGGTTGTCCATCACCAGACGCCGGGCATTGGTGGCCTTTTTGGCCAGCTCGCTCATCCGGTCGGGGTTAAACGGCTTTTCCAGAAAATCAAACGCGCCTACGCGCATTGCTTCAACGGCCATCGGTACATCGCCGTGGCCCGTGATCATGATCACCGGCAAGGCACTGTCATTGCCCATCAGCTTTTTCAAGAACTGCATGCCATCCATGCCCGGCATCTTGATGTCGGAAATCACAATGCCCGGATAATCCGGCCCCAGCACCTTGAGCGCATCCTCGGCGCTGCCAAAGGTCTCGGTGTCATAGCCCGAAAGCGCCAGCCATTGGCTGATGGATTGGCGCATGTCCTGTTCGTCATCGACAATCGCGATCTTCATTGCCTGAGCCATATTGGTCTACTCCGCCGCTTCTATATTTTTGTCACTGCCCATGATGGGCAATTGCATTTCAAACACCGCGCCGCCCGCCTGCCCGTTCCGGGCCGTCAAACGACCCCCAAGGTCGTTCACGATCCCTGACGAAATGGCAAGGCCCAGACCAACCCCGTCACCGGGCTGTTTGGTCGTGTAGAACGGCTCAAACAAGGCATCGAGGTTTTCGATCCCCGGCCCGTTGTCACGCACCGTTAGGGTCGCGGTTTCCCCCGCCGAGAGGATGATGTTCACCTGCGGGTTCCGCTCCGATTTGGTGGCATCAAGGGCATTGCGCAAGAGGTTGACCATGACCTGCTCAATCCGCATCCGGTCGCCCATGACCGTGACGGGCGTATCGGGCACAATCCGGCTGATCTGGACCTGCCGCTGACGCAGCTGCGGTTCCATCATCGACAGGCTGGAGGCCAGCGCCGCGCCCATATCCACTGGGGAAAACGCCTCTTGTCCCTTGCGGGCATAAGATTTGAGCTGACGGGTGATTGCCCCCATGCGCTCAATCAGATCATCAATGCGCCCAAACGACGACAGCGCCTCATCAGGGCGGTTACGGCGCAGCAAAAGCCGCGCCCCCGCCAGATAGGTTTTCATCGCCGCCAATGGCTGGTTCAGCTCATGACTGACCGCCGCCGACATCTCGCCCAACGCGGCGAGCTTGCTGGATTGCTCAAGCGTCTGTTCGGCCACGGCGAGCGTTTCTTGCACCCGTTTGCGTTCGGCAATTTCCCGCTGCAAGGCTTGGTTCAATGCGCGAAGTTTGGCCGATTCCCGCTGGAAAATTGCCAGCCGCCCGGCGGTGCGGCGGCTCAGGAAATAGAAGGCCAGCGCGAGCAGAATCGCAAATCCCATGACCTCAAGCGCCAGAACCCCGTTCACCCGCTCGCGCACCGAGGCATAGGTGGTGTAGCTGGTCATCCGCCAACCGCGAAACGGGATCTTGTTGGTCAGACGCATCACCGCCTCGCCCTGCAAATAGGCATCAGGCGGCAGTGCCGTCCAATCCGCGGTGGCCTTGATTGCCCGTTCAATGGCGTTTTGCGGTGTATAAAGCGCCAAAGCCTCCGGCTCCGTCAGCCCGCGCCAGCGCGGGGCGGTCGCCAGAATAATCTCGCCCTGATTATCGGTCACGATCACAGCGTCCGAAATGCCGGCCCAGGCCCGCTCGTACTTTTGCAAATCCACTTCAACGGCGATCACCCCGATGGTGGTACCGCCATCCTGAATGCGCCGCGAATACAAAAACCTGTAGCCGCCGCCATCCAGACGGATCACACTAAAGATCGTCGCGTTGGACCGGATCGCATCGACAAAATACGCCTCTGACCGATGGGTCGAACTGATCCGGTTGCGATCCGTCGCCGCCACCGTGCGCCCGTCCATATCATAAAGCATCAAAGACGCCGCGCCGATTTCTTCAACAAATGAGATCAGACGCTGGGTGGACAGGGAATAATCCGCTGATTGCAACGCCCCGATCAATGTCGGGTCGCGTGCCAACAGCTGCGGCACAATCGCATTCTGGCGCAGCTCCGACAGCAGGTTGCCGCTGTAAAGTGCAATCCGCAGCTCCGCCCGGTTGCGGGTGCTTTCGGTGAACCTGTGGGTCAACAGTTTGTTGGTGATCGAGATCGTCACCACCGCCAATACCATCAAAAGGCCGATAGCCACCCGAACACGCCAGGAGACCGTCAAACTCTGTTGTTTTTTGGCAGGTTCGCTCATCCGCGCAACTTACGCGCTGCGGCGTCTTTGCTCAAGTCAGGCGGTCTGCAACGCCCCGGACAATGCGCGGAATAGCGCCGCCCCGTCCGTGCCGCCATGCCCTGCATCAGCTGCCCGTTCCGGGTGCGGCATCATCCCCAGCACGCGGCGGTTTTCCGACAGGATACCGGCAATATCGGCCTGCGCGCCATTGGGGTTGTCAGTATAGGTAAAGGCCACGCGATCCTCGCCCTGAAGGCGCTTGAGTGTCTCATCATCGGCAAAGTAGTTGCCGTCGTGGTGGGCAATCGGAATGTCGATCACATCGCCCGCGTTATATCCGGCGGTGTAATCGCTGGCCGAGGTTTCAACCTTCAAGCCAACCGTTTTGCAGATGTATTTCAGCCCGGCATTGCGCAAAAGCGCCCCCGGCAGCAGCCCGGTTTCCGTCAGCACCTGAAAACCATTGCAGATCCCCATGACATAACCGCCCCGGTCCGCATGCGCCTTGACCGATTTCACAATTGGCGATTGCGCTGCAATCGCACCGCACCGCAGATAGTCACCGTAAGAGAACCCGCCCGGAATACCAACGATATCAATGTCCTGCGGCAAATCGCTATCCTTGTGCCAGACCATTTCAACATCGGCACCCGCCGCCTTGAAGGCAACGGCAAGGTCACGGTCACAATTAGAGCCGGGAAAAACAACAACAGCTGCGCGCATGAAAGGTCTCCTTAACCTGCGAAATCAGTGATCACCGCCACGCCGGGCGGTGCGGGGCCGTCAAACACGGCCAGTTCCTCGGTCGCTTGGCTCAATCCAATGCGCCGCGCGACCAGCGGCGTCAAGTCCACACGGCCCGACATGACAAAATCAAGCAGCGGCGGATACCGCCAGCTGGGCATACCGCGGGTGCCAAAAACAGCCAGCTGACCGCTGTACACGGCATCCATCGGGATCGGCATCGTGGTGTGATCGCCTGCTGGCATCCCCACCTGCACCATGCGCCCCAATTTGCGCAGGCATTTCAAAGCCGGAACCGTGGTTTGCGCCACACCCAATGCTTCTATAGCCACATCCGCGCCGCCGCCTGTGATCTCGCGGATCGCCACTGCGGGGTCGCATTGCGCGGCGTTTACCTCCGCATCGATGCCCAACGCCTTGGCATGGTCCAGTTTTTCCTGAGCTATATCTACGGCAATCACCCGCGCCCCCAGCCCCCGAGCCAAAAGCGCCGCAGAAAGGCCAACGCCGCCGGTGCCAAAAACCGCCACCCATTCACCGGCCTGCACTGCCGCGCGGCCTGTCAATGCGTGCCATGCCGTTGTCACCCGACACCCCAGCGCCGCAGCCAAAGCCGGATCAAGGTTTTCAGGCAAGGCCGTTAAGTTGGCATCGGCAAACGGCACGGCAATCGCTTCAGCAAAGGCACCGGCATGGGTGAAACCCGGCAAGGCCTGCCGCGCACAAATGGTTTGATGGCCCTGAGCGCAGTCAGGACATGACCCGCAGGCCAGGATAAAGGGCGCAATCACCCGGTCGCCAGTGCGCCAGCGCGTCACCCCCGCGCCCACGGCGATCACCTCGCCGCAATACTCGTGACCGGGGACATGCGGCAGCGAAACGTCCGGGTCCGCGCCGGTCCAGACGTGCCAGTCAGACCGGCAAACACCGCAGGCCAAAACCCGCAACACCACTCCGCCCTCGGGCGCGTCCGGCATCGGCAGATCGGCAATCTCCAATGGTGCCCGCCAGGCTGTCAGCCGGGCGGCCCGCATCAGCCGATCTCCACCGAATAGGATTCGATCACAGTATTCGCGAGCAGCTTTTCACACATCTGTGTGACATCAGCCTCTGAGGTGCCGTCCGCCAGATCCAGCTCAATCACCTTGCCCTGACGCACACCATTCACGCCGTCAAATCCAAGCGCACCCAGCGCGTGGCGCACCGCCTCGCCCTGCGGGTCCAGAACCCCGTTCTTCAACATCACATGAACCCGTGCTTTCATTGCACATCCCCCAGCTTCATTTGGCTAAAAAAACTCAAGCGCGTCCGCGGCTTCAGTTGATCAAGGTTGGTTTGGAAATCGGCGTTGAGGACTTGGGCATCACACCCAGCCGTTTGGCCACTTCGGTATAGGCGTCGGTCAAAGACCCCAGATCACGCCGGAACACATCTTTGTCCAGCTTCTGACCGGTCTCGATGTCCCACAATCGGCAACTGTCCGGGCTGATCTCGTCGGCGATGATCAAGCGTTGGAAATCGCCGTCATAGACGCGGCCAATCTCGATCTTGAAATCGACCAGACGAATGCCGACCGCCAGCATCATGCCGGACATGAAATCATTCACCCGCAGCGCCAGGCTAAGGATATCGTCCATGTCCTGCTGGCTGGCCCAGCCAAAGGCGGCAATATGTTCTTCGGTCACCAAAGGGTCGCCAAGACTGTCATCTTTGTAGCAATATTCCACAATCGGGCGCGGCAGCTGCGTGCCTTCCTCGATGCCCAGACGTTTGGACATGGTGCCCGCGGCATAGTTGCGCACGATCACTTCAAGCGGAACAATCTCGCATTGCCGCACCAGTTGTTCGCGCATGTTCAGACGTTTGATGAAATGCGTCGGCACGCCGATCTGGTTGAGCCCGGTCATGAAATATTCGGACAGGCGGTTGTTCAAAACACCCTTGCCCTCGATCACGTCCTTCTTCTCGGCGTTGAACGCCGTGGCATCGTCTTTGAAATACTGGACAATTGTCCCCGGCTCCGGGCCTTCATAGAGGATCTTTGCTTTGCCTTCGTAAATCTTCTTGCGCCGGGCCATGGGCGTCCTTTCCGCGACAGGCTGGGAGGGTCCCAGACAATTTGGCCCTCTCTTAGTCTAAGGCCCGCCGCCCTGCAAGCATGGGTTCACCGCGCGGTCCTGTGCGCTCTTGTCTGCTGGTCAGGAACCGCCCATATCTATATAATAGGCGTGCAAAGACAGGAGAGCATGATGACCACCTTCGACAACCGTGAAAACGCATTCGAGAACAAGTTTGCCCATGACGCAGAAATGCAGTTCAAGGCCGACGCACGCCGCAACAAATTGCTGGGCCTTTGGGCCGCAGGGCTGATGGGCAAAACCGGCGCCGAGGCCGAGGCCTATGCCAAAGAGGTGGTCAAATCCGATTTCGAAGAGGCCGGCCACGAAGATGTCTACCGCAAGGTTGCAGGTGATTTGGGCGACAAGGCCGACGAGGCCACCATCCGCGCCCAGATGGCAAGCTGTCTGGTTGAGGCCAAGGCGCAGATCATGGCCGAGATCGATTAACCACCTTACGACCTACAAATTTACGACCAAACGCCCGTCAGAAGCCTGATGGGCGTTTTCTTTTTGGGGTCACCTGCCCGTCAATCCGTCTGGGCCTCATGATGAAGATGAAGATTATGAGATTGCTCTGGATCAGGGGTCGTGAAATGAGGCGGCAGTAACGCGCGCGGAGTATGCCCGATGACCAATCCTTTCACTGAGTTGCTTGCTGAAAAAGGCGCCCTGCTGGCCGATGGGGCCACGGGCACCAATTTGTTCAATATGGGCCTGATGTCCGGCGACGCGCCAGAATTGTGGAACACCGATGAGCCCAAGAAGATCATCGCCCTCTATAAGGGTGCGGTGGATGCGGGCAGCGATCTGTTTTTGACCAACAGCTTTGGCGCAAATGCTTCGCGGCTGAAACTGCATGATGCGGCCAAACGCGCCCATGAGTTGAGCCGCGTTGCCGCAGAGATTGGCCGCGAGGTTGCCGATACTGCCGGGCGCAAGGTGATCGTGGCCGGATCTGTTGGTCCAACGGGCGAGATTATGGAACCCGTCGGCAGCCTTAGCCATGCCTTGGCTGTGGAGATGTTTCATGAAACCGCCGATGGGCTGAAGGCGGGCGGCGCCGATATTGGCTGGCTCGAAACCATCAGCGCCCCCGAAGAATACCGCGCTGCCGCCGAAGGCTTTGCCTTGGCCGGACTGGATTGGGTCGGCACCATGAGCTTTGATACCGCCGGGCGCACGATGATGGGCCTGACCTCCGAAGGCATGGTGGAGATGGTGCATGATCTGGACAACGCACCGCTGGCCTTTGGCGCAAACTGCGGCACGGGCGCGTCGGATCTGCTGCGCACGATTTTGGGCATGGCCGCAAAAGAAGAAGGCCGCCTGCCTATTGTGGCGAAGGGCAACGCGGGTATTCCAAAGTATGTCGATGGCCACATCCACTACGATGGCACGCCCGAATTGATGGCAGATTACGCGGTGATGGCCCGAAACTGCGGCGCATCGGTGATCGGCGGTTGCTGCGGCACGATGCCCAGCCACCTTGAAAAAATGCGCGAGGCGCTGGACACAAAGCCCAAGGGCAGCGCACCGGAGCTGGACGAAATCGTTGCCGCGCTTGGCCCGTTTTCATCCGCTGGCGATGGCACCGGCGATGATCAGGCACCGGAACGGCGCAGCCGCCGGGGCCGCCGCCGGGGTTAAATCCGCAGTGCCGGGCAAGATGCCGGACCTACAACAAGCTTAACTGAGCACCCGGCAGCACCGGCGGGCGAAACAGATCGCAGCGCATCGGCGGCGCGTGGCCCGACAGGCCAAGCCGTTTGGCCGCCAATTTGAACCGCTGCGCAATCACTTCGGCATAGGGTCCCTCACCCCGCATGCGCCGATGCCAACGGGCGTCATATTCCTTGCCGCCATGCATTTCGCGCAATCGGTTCATGATCCGGTCCGCCCGATCCGGATAATGCTGGGCCAGCCAATCCTGTACCAGCGGCGATACCTCACGGGGCAATCGCAGCATGATCCAGCTGGCATGGCGTGCGCCTGCCTCCTTGCCGCTTTGCAAAATCGCCTCCAGCTCAGGGTCGGTGAGTGCGGGAATCACCGGTGAGGCCATGACCCGCACAGGTACACCCGCCGCAGCCAATCGCCTGACCATCATCAACCGCCGCGCCGGCGCGGGGGCACGCGGCTCCATCAAACGGCTGAGTTTTGCGTCCAGTGTCGTCACAGATATGCCAACCCGCACCAAACCGCGCCGCGCCATATCCGACAGAATATCAATGTCACGCTCGATCAGACTGCCTTTGGTGACAATTGCCACGGGATGATTGCAGTCTGACAAAACCTCCAAACAGCGCCGCATGATCCCCTGGGTCTTCTCAATCGGTTGATAAGGATCGGTGTTGGTCCCGATTGCTATCGGCCCGGGCCGGTATTTGCGCCCCGCCAATTCCTTGCGCAGAACATCTGGCGCATCGGGCCGCGCAATCAGCTGCGTCTCGAAATCCAGCCCCGGCGACAGCCCCAGATAGGCATGGCTTGGCCGCGCGAAACAATAAACGCACCCATGCTCGCAACCACGATAAGGATTGATCGACCGGTCAAAGGGCAAATCAGGCGAGGTGTTATAGGTGATCACCTTGCGCGGCACCTCAATTGCGATCTGCGTGCGCAACACCGGCAGAACGTCATCACGCTCCCATCCGTCGTTCACCGCCTCACGGCTGTGCGCCTCAAACCGGCCTGCATGGTTGCTGCCTGCCGCCCGCCCGACAACTTTGTAGCGATGATTTTCATGATCCATAAATCATTTTGGAACAAATAGTGAACACGCGCAATCAAAACCTGCTAATCCCTTGTCCAGTAGCCTAAAAAGACGCTAAATTCTTGTACAATGAGGTCGCGCAAAACCTCATCCATGTCGCAATTTGCGCACCAAGCGCCGACATTCCGTGACAAAAAGGCGCATAGGCCAAGCACCTGCAACGGCAGCAGAAGGAAATAACATGTCCGACGAAGACGAAATCATCCTGTCAGAACTCGACGACGAAGAACTTGTCCAACAGATGTTCGACGACCTCTATGACGGCCTCAAGGAAGAGATCGAAGAAGGGGTGAACATCCTGCTTGAACGCAAGTGGGAACCCTATGACATCCTGACCAAAGCGCTTGTCGGCGGCATGACAATCGTTGGCGCGGATTTCCGGGACGGCATCCTTTTTGTGCCTGAGGTTCTGCTTGCTGCGAATGCGATGAAGGGCGGCATGGCCATCCTCAAGCCGCTGCTGGCCGAAACCGGCGCACCGCGCGTTGGCAAGATGGTCATCGGCACCGTCAAAGGCGACATCCACGACATCGGCAAGAACCTCGTCGGCATGATGATGGAAGGCGCAGGCTTTGAAGTGGTCGATCTGGGCATCAACAACCCGGTTGAAAACTACCTCGAAGCGATGGAAACCGAAGGCCCTGATATCCTTGGGATGTCCGCGCTTTTGACCACCACGATGCCCTACATGAAGGTCGTGATCGACACGATGGTCGAACAGGGCATTCGCGACGATTACATCGTCCTCGTGGGCGGCGCCCCCCTGAACGAAGAGTTCGGCAAAGCCATCGGCGCAGACGCTTATTGCCGCGATGCGGCCGTGGCGGTTGAAACCGCCAAAGAGTGGATGGCACGCAAGCACAACAGCGCAAAATCCGCCTGACCTTGATTTGAAAGGCCCCTGCGGGGGCCTTTTTTTATGGCCCTGCACCACCTATCTTGTTGATAAGAAAGGTCTGCCCATGCCCCCACGCCTGTTTGCCTTGTTGATCGTAACTGTCCTGCTTTGCGCAGGGCTGACCGTTCTGGCCCTGTCTTTTCTGCCTGCGCCCGTCGGTGCCTTGCTCCCGGTGCTGGCGCTGATCGCCGCGCTTGCGCTGCGAAAGTTCAGATCATGATCCCAAGCGATGCCGAACTGACCGAAAACGGATTGGACACGGAAACCCCGCGCGGGCGCATCCTGCTGATCGCTTGCGGCGCACTTGCCCGTGAAATTGTCGATCTCAAGGCCGCCAATGGCTGGACCCATCTGGATCTGACCTGCCTGCCCGCGAAATACCACCTTTACCCCGAAAAAATCACCGATGCGGTGCGCGCCACCATCGCAAAACACCGCGACAATTATGATGATTTCTTTGTGGTTTACGCCGATTGCGGCACCGGCGGCGGATTGCAGGCGGCCTGCGATGAACTGGGCGTCAAAATGGTCGCTGGCCCGCATTGCTATAGCTTTTTCGAAGGCAATGACGCCTTTGCCGCCAAGACAGACGACGAATTCACCAGCTTTTATCTGACCGATTTTCTGGTCCGGCAGTTTGACGCTTTCATCATCAAACCCATGGGCCTCGACCGGCATCCTGAACTGCGTGACATGTACTTTGGCAACTATGAAAAGTTGATCTACCAAGCCCAGACAGATGATCCGGATTTGACGGAAAAAGCCCGCAAATGCGCGGATCGTCTGGGCCTGAAATTTGAGCGGCGGCTGACCGGATATGGCGATCTAACAGCGGCACTCAAGGCCCTGTAAGCGGTCCCTGCAAACGTCTCAAATCCAAAACAAACATCTGATTTAGTTCACTTTTCCAGACCTAACAATCGCAACCTCGGCTTGTGGCGTGCGCGGTACAGAAACTTGGCCCAACGGGCAAAGATCGGGGTCATCCAACCTGCATCAATCTCGATTTGGTCGGTCAATCGGCTGCCTTGCGCGGTTGGCGTCACGGTCAAACAATGTTCCCATGATTTCACCCCCGCGCCTTTCTCAGACGACCGCAAAACCATCGCGTCATCGTCACACAGCACGACCTCCATGTGATACGGTTGCGGCGGCAATTTCCCGAACAGGGACACCATCAAATCAAAGGATTGCCCGGTCTTTGTGCGTCCCTCCGGCAGACCGTCAAAAGAAACGATCCCCGCCATGACCACCTCCAAAGCATCGTAATCGGTCACCAGCTCCCAGAGCCGCTCTGCAGGCACCGCATAGTCATGTTCAATCTCAACTATCTTCAATTCATCACCTCAATTGTTCTGAGTTGCGGGTTGAGGTGCGCCACTTCCAATATCCCAAAACAGCCCCGCCATCACTTGCATGCCTTCACGGCAAACCGATTTCAAAACATGTTCATTTGGCGCATGTTGGTTACAGCCCGCATAGCTGTGCGGAATCCAGATCGTCGGCAGCCCGAGAATACCGGCAAAACACTCATTTGGAAGCGATCCAGCAAGGTTTGGCAAAACATGCGGCGCTTGCCCCGTGGTCCGCAGAATGGATGCTTCAACAAACTGCGCCCAAGGGTGATCCGGATCCAGCCGCGTCGCCCGCATCGGAACGCTGTCCACCTCGCGCACCGCAACCTGATCAAACCCAGCCGCTGCCAAATGCCGCCGCAGCGCAGGCAGAATGTCATCCGAATCAGTGCCGACAACATACCGCAATTGGCAATGCGCCTGCGCCGATCCGGAAATGGCATTCACGGGCGCCTCCGGACGGCCCGAGGACATGGCCAAAATCGCGAAACTGTTCCACCCAAATGCCCGCTCCGCAGGGGTCAGCCCCGCCTCGCCCCAACTTGGATCGCTTTTATCTGTTTCAGGCAACCGCGCCAGTGTGGCGCGAATGTCCGGTGTCAGGCTATCTGGCCGCCATTCCGGCACTTTGATCTGCCCCCGCACATCACAGATAGAGGCCAATGCCTGCGTCAGAATCACCGCCGGATCAGCCAGCAAGCCGCCCCAATTGCCCGAATGGTGCGCTCCGTCTCGCAAATCCACAACCAAATCAAAGTTCAACGCCCCGCGTGAGCCCATGAACATCGTTGGCGTGTCCGGGTGCAATCGCGGACCGTCGGAGGCGATCAAAACATCGGCCTGCAGGGCCGCGCGATGCCTGCTCATCATCTCGGCCAACCCTGGCGACCCGATTTCCTCACTCATCTCGATCACAAACTTGACGTTGAACCCCAGATGCCCCTGCACCTGCAAGACCGCCTCAAGCGCAGCAATATTGATCAGGTGCTGCACCTTGTTGTCTGCCGTCCCCCGCCCAAACAACCGCTCCCCCTGTTCGGTCAGGGAAAAGGGTGCAAGCCCGGTATCCCAGGCATCCGCCTGCCCCCAGATCACATCGCCATGACCATAAATCAAAACCACCGGCAGCGCCGCTTCTTCGATCCGCTCCGCCAAAAGCAATGGCCCCGCACCCGGCACCGGATTGTCATGCACAGCACAGTCAAAACCGATCGCCTGCAACCGCGGCAGGATCGCCAAGTTCAAATACTGATAGAGCACATCAATCTGCGCCGGATTCTGGCTTTCTGTCCGGAACGCCACCCAATCAGCCAAATCTGACTGTAACCGCCCGACGTCCACATAGGCCGCAGCTTGTGACACGATATCGGATCTCATCAGAACCTCCGCCATTTCCCCCCCTTTTTGGCCGATAAATACTCCGGGGGAATCGGCCCGTCAGGGACGATGGGGGCTGGCCCCCGATCCGCCGCTGATTACTACGCCTGCGCTGCTGTTTCGCGAATACGTTCGATCATCGCCCGCAACCCGTTCGACCGCTGCGCCGACAAATGATCATTCAGGCCAAGCCGCCCCATCTCGGCGCGGGCATCAACCGCCAGCACCTCTGCCGAAGTCAATCCATTGTAAAGAATACGCAAAACCGCAATCAAACCCGACACAATCATCGCGTCACTGGCGCCGTCAAAATGCAGGCGCCCGCCCTCAAACTGCGCATGCAACCACACCTGCGACGCGCAGCCGTCCACCTTGGTCGCCGGCACCCGCAGCGCCTCTTCCAAGGGCTGCATCGCCTTGCCCTGTTCAATCACATGGCGATACCGGTCTTCCCAATCCTCAAGAAACTCAAAATCTTCGACAAGCTCTTCAAACGCGGCGTTGGCCATGACGTATTCCTCAGGTGATATTTGCGACACAGAGGTAGGAGCAGAGCCACCAAAGGTCCACCCCCTTCCCAAGCCCCGACGGATCAGGTAGTCAAAAGACAGTTCAAATTCCAAGGGCGACCTGATGCGCAAGACCCTCTCTTTGCTTCTCGCAACATCTCTGACATTGGCCGCCTGCGGCACGATCCGCGACAGCCGGGTCAACCCGTTCAACTGGTTCGGAAAATCGCGTTCCGAGCCAATTGAACAGGTAGAAAACACCAACCCCCTGATCCCTAAAACCGGCGGTTTGTTTGCCCGCGAACGCGAAGCTGACGATACCTACGCAGGCCGGCCTTTTGAACAGGTGACAGAACTGACAATCGAACGCATTCCGGGCGGTGCAATCATCCGCGCCACGGGATTGGCAGCGCGGCAAGGCATCTATCAGGTGCGGCTGACGCCCGAAATTGACGCCGAAGAGCCCGTCGATGGCGTTCTGACCTATCGTTTGGAAGGGGTGCGCCCCAACAAACCAACCCCGGTTGGCGCCCGTGCCACGCGCGAAGTTGTCGCGGCCCGGCGGGTCACGGACCAAACCCTGCGCGGCGTGCGCAGCATTCGTGTCGAAGGTGTTGAAAACGCGCGTGTAATTCGCAGGTAATTGCGAACCGGCGTTTCGGTTCTTATCCGAAACGCCGTTTTGATCAGCCCGCAGCGGCAGCTGTCACAATAATCTCAACCGTGAAATCAGGATGGGCCAGCTTGGCCTCACCACACGCACGCGCCGGCGCTTGTCCCTCGGGGGACCATGCATCCCAAACGCCGTTCATCTCGGCAAAATCAGCCATATCGGCCAGCCAGATTACCGCCTGCAAAATGCGCGTCTTGTCCGACCCGACTTCCGCCAAAAGGCGATCAACTGCATCCAGGCAATCCTGTGTCTGCTGTGCCACGCTTGCGCCCGCTGTTCCGACCTGACCGGCCAGATAGATCGTGCCATTGTGCTCTACGATCTGGCTCATCCGAGTGTTGGTGTGATGCCGTTTGATCTCTGACATTGCTGTCTCCCCTTTGATTTTGTTGGTTGTTTAGTGCTCAGACCTCGACGACTTTTACATCGTTGCCCACCGCCGTCAGCGCAATTTCACCGTTGCACAAGCGCAGCGCGTCATTGCCAAACACCTCACGCCGCCAGCCGTTTAGCGCTGGCAGATCACGTAGACCCGCCGCGATCCCATCCAGATCCGCCGCAGGTGCGATCAGCTTGGCCGCTACGCCTGCCTGTTCGGTTTTGGCTTTCAGCAAGACGCGCAGCAAATCGGCCAATGCCGGATTGACCTGCAATTTGTCACGGCTGCGATCCGGCTTGGGCAGGTCTGCAGGCGGACAAGCCACCCCGGCCGCGATCCCTTTGAGGATGCCTTCCGCGATCTCACCTTTTCTGGCCTCGCGCAACAAAAGACGCGAGCGGCTCAATTCTTCGGTGTTCTTTGGTTTCAGGCTCGCCAATTCGACCAGCGCATCGTCCTTGAACACCCGGTTGCGCGGAACATTACGCGTTTGTGCATATTCTTCACGAAATGCCGCCAGTTCCCGCACGATGCCCAGAAATTTGCCGGAATTTGTGCGTGTCTTAACCCGTTTCCAGGCCTCGCGCGGCTGCGTCACATAGGTGTCGGGATTTGTCAGGATCGCCAGCTCTTCTTGTACCCAACGCCCGCGACCGCTGTCTTCGAGTTTTTCTGCCAGAAATTCGTAGATTTGCCGCAAATGTGTAACATCCGCGAGGGCATAGGTTTTCTGCGCATCCGTCAGCGGACGCCGCGACCAGTCGGTAAACCGCGAGGTCTTGTCTACCCCGCCATTGGTGATCTTGCGCACCAGCGTTTCATAGCCGACCTGCTCACCAAACCCGCAAACCATCGCAGCCACCTGTGTGTCAAAAAGTGGCTCGGGGAACACGCCCGCATCAACGAAAAAGATCTCAAGATCTTGCCGCGCCGCGTGAAATACCTTGACCACCGACGTGTCGCGAAACAGCTCATACAGCGGTTCAAGCGAGATGTCCTTGGCCAACGGATCCATCAAAACCGCGTTGCTGTCATCGGTGCCCGGCATCGCCAACTGCACCAAACAAAGCTTGGAATAATACGTCCGTTCCCTCAAAAACTCTGTATCAACAGTGACATAGTCGTGTTTGGCAGCTTCGCTGCAAAAGGCAGCCAGATCGGCGGTCGTGGTGATGGTTTTCATGTATTCACTTCGAAAAAACGGGTTTGCAGGGCGCAGGTCCGTCATCGGTACATCAACTGCCGCCGCTTGGCCAGATCACCCCTGCAAGAACACCGGGCTGCAGTCATCCGCGGCAAAGCGGCGCAAGACCGCGGGGTAAAGCTGATGCTCCAGCGTCAAAACCCGCGCTGCCAATGTATCCGGCGTATCATCTTGGCTGATGGTGAGGCTGGCCTGCCCCAAAATTGGCCCGTCATCGAGCGCGGCTGTCACCTCATGCACGGTGCAACCATGCTGCGTATCCCCAGCCTCAAGCGCGCGGGCATGGGTGTGCAACCCTTTGTATTTGGGCAGCAAAGACGGGTGAATATTGATCATTCGCCCGGCCCAATGGTCGGTAAATCCACCCGTAAGCTTGCGCATAAACCCGGCAAGGCAAATCATATCCGGGCTGTGCCGGTCGAGTGCAGAGTTCAGCGCTGCCTCAAAAGCGGGGCGATCGCCGGAAAAGGGGCGATGATCTACAACTTCGGTCGCAATCCCGCGTGCCCTTGCCCATGCAATTCCGCCCGCATCGGCATTGTTCGACAGCACCACACAGGCCCGCGCCGGGTGATCGCCGGTCATGTCCTCCACCAGCGCCCGCATGTTTGAGCCGCCGCCAGAGACAAAGATCGCAACCCGTTTGGTCAAAGCAAGCTGCCCTTATAGCTGACCCCGCCACCTGCTGTGATCTGGCCGATCCGAATGGCGGCATGGCCATCGCTGGCAAAGGCCTGCGTTGCGGCCTCAACCTTGTCTGCGGGCACAACTGCGATCATGCCAAGACCGGAGTTGAAAGTCTTGAGCAATTCCGCCTCGGCCATTCCGCCTTGCGCGGCCAACCATTTGAACACCGGCGGCAAATCCCACGCAGACAGGTCAATCTCTGCGCCAAGCCCGTCGGGTAGAACCCGCGGCAGGTTTTCCGTCAAGCCGCCGCCGGTGATATGGGCCAGCGCATTCACGCAATCATCGCGCAATGCGGCCACCGCCCCCTTGACATAAAGCTTGGTTGGCGTCAGCAGCGCCGCGCCAAGGGTGCCCTCGCCCCAAGGACAATCATCCGCCCAAGCCAGACCGCTGACTTCAACGATCTTGCGCACAAGGCTATAGCCGTTGGAATGCACGCCATCGCTGGGAAGCCCAAGCAGCACATCACCCTCGGCCACATCGCGTGGCAGTTCCGCACCGCGTTCCATTGCGCCAACGGAAAATCCTGCCAGATCAAAATCGCCCGCATCATACATGCCCGGCATTTCCGCGGTTTCGCCTCCAATCAAGGCACAGCCAGACAGGGCGCAGCCCTCGGCGATGCCCTCGATGATCCGTGTCGCCTGATCCAGTTCGAGCTTGCCCGTTGCAAAATAGTCGAGGAAGAACAACGGCTCTGCCCCCTGACACACCAGATCGTTAACGCACATTGCGACCAGATCAATGCCGATGCCATCGACGTTGCCCGTGTCGATTGCGATGCGCAACTTGGTGCCAACACCGTCTGTGGCTGCAACCAGAACCGGATCGGTGAACCCTGCCCCTTTGAGATCAAAGAGCGCGCCAAAGCCACCAAGACCGGACATCACGCCGGGCCGCGCGGTGCGTTTGGCGGCCGGTTTGATCCGCTCCACCAATGCGTTGCCCGCATCAATATCAACGCCCGCATCGGCGTAGGTGATTCCGTTTTTGGGTGCTGACATGCTCTGGTCCCCTGGCAGTGAGATGTTGCGTTGTTGCGGGGTTAGTGCATCCCAACAAATGGTGCAACGGTAAGCCTTGACGAAAGCGCCGCACCCGCATACCCAAACGCCGTGGCGGGCCTGTAGCTCAATTGGTTAGAGCAGAGCGCTCATAACGCTTTGGTTGCGGGTTCA
>Ga0316204_10003898_pt1 | contig 28318 bp, 22 predicted proteins | sample 6monrhotite_MG_2_FD_205661 | JGI IMG/M metagenome (GOLD analysis project Ga0316204, IMG submission 205661) | Microbial mat bacterial communities from mineral coupon in-situ incubated in ocean water Damariscotta River, Maine, United States -... | ecosystem: Environmental > Aquatic > Marine >...
GCCTTTGTCCGCCTCACAGGCCTTGGCAAAAATGGGTTCATGGACTGGGCATTTTGACAAGTTAATCTTTCGGGATTTTGTCAATTGTTTGGGGATCTTGCCGGTCGGAACCTTAGTCCGTCTGAGCGAAGGAGATTTGGCGATGGTGATAGGGGAATCACCAACAGATTTTTCTGCACCATTAGTCCGCACCTTTCATTCCCTTGATTCCGACAAAGCGATCAAACCACAAGATATTGATACCAGTTCGGATAAGACCCAAGACGTGATGGCAATTGAAGATCCAGAAACATGGGGCTTTTCTGACTGGTCGACCGTTTCAACCGCGCTTATGGCAACCAAGGTCGTTTGAATCTTACGATATTGCTATCCAAAAATACTTGTTGGGGCTTTGCACAGAACCTGACTGTGAGTCTCGATTGAACTAATATTCGCTCAATCCCCAAAGCGAATATTAGAGAATTGCCTGTTACAATTCGCCTAAATAGATAAGCGCAGGAGCTTTTGTACAGTCGGAACGAAGGATTTAACTTTGAACATCAAAAATGGCTTCCAGGCGTTTTTTTAGGGGGGCGGATAGTCGAAACTCGGTCGGTTGTGACGCGTCTTCTTGACATATTTCTATCAAACCCTCCGACGCCAACACCTTAACATATCGCTCAAATAATGACACTGGAGCGTCAATCTCCCTGCTAAGCTCGCACCGAACAGGGGCATTTGTGTTCTCCTCTTCAACAAACATCTGCAAGAGAATTTTTACCGGAATATTTTGAGATATGCGCTCGCCAATTGCCTCTTCCAGTGCGGACATCTGACTTAATAGAAGTTGTGCTGATTGCTGCGGTTGCATTAATGCTGTTCCAAATGTTTGAAGATAGAATTTGTGCCATTTTCCAGGAAATCGTGCTTGTAAATCTGTGATTCTAAAAGGACGGTCCGCCGCAGACAAAGGCATATAATAACAAGGGGCCCATCTGCTGTTTTCGCCATGCCAATCATCACAGCGACAAGGGGCGTAATGAGGTGAAGGTGAGCAACGCATTCCAGCTAGCCAGCATTCCGACACATAGATTAAAACCAACAGACATCATTTTTGAACTTCTTTAGCTCGGTCGATCAAGGGTCGATGCTTGAGCACGGCATAGGCTCGGTCCAAAGCCATGTTTAAGTCTAAACCAATTTCGTCACTTATGGTGTCAAAGATATCTATCGCTAGATGACAATTTGCTTCAACTCTCTTTGCCTCGTCTCTTCCTTTTTGCGTCAATTGAAACGTGCGGCGTCTTTTATCGTTAGCATCTGGTTTTCGTGTCACAATCGAGAGGCGTTCAAGCTGTTTTGCCCGATGTGCGGTAAGTTGGTGCTGCTCATTCAGAGCGCGCGCGATTTCCACAAGAGAGGAAGGACCGTTTTTGTCCAAATATATAATTGTCGAAATGCATCGTGCGGGAATGACCGAGCCAACGTTTTCGAGAAGCGCGTCACCTTGTTCGCCTATCAAGCTAGCAAGTCTTTGCGCACGCGCACCGACAAAAGCCGGCGCAATCGAAAGCTGTTCATAAAAAGGTCTATTCGGCATATTGCGTAAAACTATGCGCAAACGTTTGCGGATGTCAATACTAGGGAATGTCAATGGAAAAAGACCGGCATCTCATCAATATTACTGTCAATGAATTGAACGCAACTTCGGCTTTCCGAACATAGTGTGGGGGTAGAGTTGCTAATGCTATATCCCGAAGTCAGAAACTTGCGAGTTAAGGAATCATGGCCAATTGTCCCTTGAACCAACCCTCTCCTCTCGGCATATGCGTTGGCTATGCATGATATTAAAATGATACGCGAAAATCCTGAAGCCTTTGACGCGGCATTGGCGCGGCGCGGTGTTGACCCGGTGGCCGCAGAAATCATTGCTCTGGATGAATCAAGACGTGCGTTGGCAACCGAATTGCAGCAGGGTCAAGCGCGTCGGAATGAGGCTTCGAAGGCAATAGGCCAGGCCATGGGGCAGGGCGATACAGATAAAGCCGAAGCGTTGAAGGCCGAAGTGGGTGAACTCAAGAAAAACCTGCCGGTGCTTGAAGACAAAGAGCGCGAAACTGGAACGAAACTGCGCGATATGCTGGCGAGCATTCCCAATCTACCGGCCGATAATGTACCCGATGGTGCAGATGAAGAAGACAATATTGAGATCGCGACCTGGGGTGAACCCCGGACGTTTGATTTCGAGCCGCAGGAGCATGCAGACTTTGCACCGGCTTTGGGTATGGATTTTGAAAGCGGTACCCGCATTTCAGGCGCGCGTTTCACCTTCTTGCGCGGAGATATGGCGCGACTGCATCGGGCGCTCGGCCAATATATGCTGGACCAGCAGACGCAGGAACGCGGATACACCGAGTGCAACCCGCCGGTTCTGGTCAACGATGACGCGATGTACGGGACCGACAAGCTACCCAAATTTGCCGAAGATAGTTTTTCAGCACTTAATGAATTTAAGAAACTAAAAATTCAAGAAGAGGCTCTGGGAGAAAAATACGAAATACTTAAGGAACATGATCGATTTGGCGATAAGCGAATGCGCGAGGTTGCTGACTTCATCGATGAAGAAGTAAAAGCAAAGAAAGATGTTTCTGCTTTGGCTAGAGTGCAAAGGGCCTTCGCTGACTATTTTAACGAAAACTCGAAAACTTTTGAAGAAATTTCCAAAGAATTCGGTAAAATTGATCAGCAGTTGACTGATCTCAAGCAGCGGCGACAAGATAGATCGCTTTGGCTTATCCCGACCGCGGAGGTTAGCTTGACCAGCTCGGTCATGGGAGAAATCCTTGAAGAATCCGCCTTGCCGATCCGATTGACGGCGCTGACTCTTTGTTTTCGATCAGAGGCCGGATCTGCAGGGCGCGATACGCGCGGTTTCATACGCCAGCATCAATTTGAGAAATGTGAATTGGTTAGCATTGTTCGACCCGAGGATAGTGAGGCGGAACATGAACGGATGACCGATGCGGCGGAAGCCATTTTACAGGCGCTGGAGCTACCTTATCGCAAGGTAGAGCTGTGTACCGGTGATATCGGATTTGGTGCGCGTAAAACCTATGATCTGGAAGTCTGGCTGCCGGGGCAGGGCGCTTATCGCGAGATTTCTTCATGCTCCAACACAGGAGATTTTCAGGCGCGGCGAATGAATACGCGATACCGCCCCGATGGAGAGATCAAAGGCACACGGTTTGTGCATACACTTAACGGGTCGGGTCTGGCGGTTGGTCGGACATTGGTCGCGATACTGGAAAATTATCAGCAAGCCGATGGCAGCGTCACAATCCCAACCGTTTTGCAGAATTATATGGGTGGAATTGAGAAATTGGAGCCAGCTTGATGCGCATATTGCTGACCAACGATGACGGTTTCGAAGCGCCCGGAATGAAGGTGTTGCTCGATATTGCGCAAAGCCTGTCAAATGATCTGTGGATTGTCGCTCCGTCAGAGGAGCAGTCCGGAGCCGGTCATTCGCTGACGCTCACTCGGCCTTTGCGCATCCGCCAACGCGGCGACCAGCAATATTCGGTGGATGGCACGCCGACGGACAGCGTGATGCTGGCCGTTGCCAAAATTATGAAAGACGGTCCACCCGATCTGATCCTGTCCGGGGTTAATCGCGGCGCCAATCTGGGCGAGGACGTCACTTATTCGGGGACGGTGTCTGCCGTGATGGAAGGTGCGCTGGCGGGGATCCCTTCCATTGCTCTTAGTCAGGCCTATGAACGGGGTGATATGGGAGATGATGTCCCGTTTGAAGCCGCGCGTAAATGGGGTGAAAAGGTGCTGCGGCCCCTGGTCAAGCAAAGCATGGATCATCGCACGTTGATAAACATCAACTTTCCTGCCGTAGCTGCCGATCAGGTAAAAGGTGTGCGCGTCGTATCGCAAGGTATAAGAGATTACGGGCGGTTGCAGATAGTGAGTAACCGAGATCCGAGGGGCTTTGAATATCACTGGTTTGGTCTGGGTCCCATGGTGGAGACGCCAGCCCACAGCACTGATCTGGAAGCGATAGAGGATGGCTATGTTGCCATTACGCCGCTGCATTTGGATCTGACCCATTATCCCTCTATGGATAAGTTGAAAACGCTATATGAAGAGTGAGAATTGGGCATATTGATGCCAGTTTGGTAACCATAACGCTGGCAACCTGTTGAATTGCTGCTAGATATGCGTTCTCAATATGGGGGAAGTTAGTTAATGGGGTCTCCGATGCGTAGTTTTGCGATCCTGGTTCTGGTTTTTGCAGTTTCTGCCTGCATTCCGCCCGGGCGAGATTATGACACCGCGTACAGAGAAGCGCCGCCGGTGCTGCAGACGGACCAAACGGTGCTTGCCGATACCGCGCCAGCGCCATGGCAGGCGCAGCCGGTTAACCCCAATGCCAATGATGTCGACGGGGGTTCTTATGTAGTCCAGCCTGGCGATACATTGCGCGGAATAGCCAACAAGACGGGAGCCGGGTCCCATTTGATCGCCGATGCAAACGGCTTGGTTGATCCTTATATCATTCAGGTTGGGCAAGAGCTTATCATTCCGGGCGGTCGATATCACGAGGTAAAGTCTGGTGAAACGGGTATCGCCATTGCACGCGCTTATGGTGCGCCTTGGAAAGAGGTCGTCAGGCTGAACAAGCTGGAAGAACCGTTCATATTGCGGGTAGGCCAGAAAATACGGCTTCCGGCGGGTCTACCTGTGAATCCGGGCAATATGACCGTCGAAGAGCGTGCTGCTGCTTTTGAGTTGGATATTGATGATATCGTAACCGGGGGGCAACCCGCAGCAACCGAGGTCGCGACGACCGAACCATCGGATTGGCGCAAGACCATAGAATCCAATCGGCCAATTACAACGCCAACCGGCTTTGCTGGCCAGTTCGCCTGGCCCGTGGATGGCAAGCTGCTGTCGAGCTTTGGCAGCAAGGGCGGTGGGAAGGTCAATGACGGCCTAAATATCGGGGTGCCCAGCGGAACCCCCATTCGTGCTTCGGCTGACGGCGTGGTCGCCTATAGCGGCGACGAAATCGGCGTGTTTGGAGGGTTGATCCTTATTACCCATGGCTCCGGTTGGGTCACGGCCTACGGGCATGCGGATGAGTTGAACGTTACACGCGGGCAGAAAGTCAGGGCAGGTGAGGTGATCGGTCTGGCTGGTGAAAGCGGTTATGTCAGCGAGCCTCAATTGCATTTCGAAATTCGTAAAGACCGCAAACCGGTCAATCCGATCAATCATCTGCCAAGTCGGACATAGGCATCCATGGCCCGCAAACGCCGCAGGATATCTGATTATATTTCCTTGACCCGGAAATCGAGTCTACCGGTATGGGCCGATATTGCTGTACGAGTTGGTTTTGTACTGTTCCTGATCGGTGCAGCTGTGGCCGTACACTGGTTTGATCGCAATGGATTACAGGATAGTTATGACGGCGATGTCAGCTTTCTGGATGTCATCTATTTCACAATGATCTCGATCACGACAACCGGTTATGGCGATATTGCACCGGTTACCGAGCGCGCGCGATTGTTCGATGCGTTGATTGTGACTCCAATTCGTGTCTTTGTTGTGCTTATATTCCTGGGCACAGCCTATAATTTTGTACTGAAAAAAACCTGGGACAGATGGCGTATGAAACTTATTCAAAGCAATTTGCACGATCATATGGTGATCGCCGGGTTTGGAACCAGTGGCGGTGAAGCGGTCGCTGAACTGATCGCCCGGGGAACCAAGCCGGAAGAAATTGTCGTCGTCGATACCGACGATGAAGCATTGGCCCTGGCAGAAAATATGGGTTGTGCTGTCATCAATGGCGATGCGACCCGAGACAGTGTGCTGATGGATGTCAAGATATCGCGGGCGCGGTCACTGATTGTCTCGGCGGGGCGAGATGATACCAGTATATTGATCGTTCTGACCGCACGGCACCTGGCCTATCATCTGCCGATCAGCGTTTCGGTCAAGGCAGCGGACAACGAGCTACTTGCACGACAAGCGGGTGCAACAACGGTGATTAATCCGGTTAGCTTTGCAGGGCTTTTGCTTGCCGGAAGTTGTGAAGGGGCAAGAATTTCGGACTATCTTAGTGATCTTGCGTCCGCCACAGGCCGGGTTAAGCTGATCCAGCGTAGTGTAACCGAAGGCGAAGTCGGAATGGCGCTGAATGACGTGCTAGATGACGGGATAGGATTGCGTATTTATCGCGGCAATGATGTTTATGGTTTCTGGGAGGAAGAAACGAAATCTCTCGAAGCTGGTGACATTATCGTGGAAATCATTCCTGGCAATGGGACTGAGAAAATTACGATAGAAGCCGATGCCTGAGGATGTGAAGCCTGCTGTTTCGGCGCGACGCCATCAATGGAACAGGCTGCGTGAATTTGTATTACCGCTCGATGCTTTGAAATTTGCATTTGAAGCACCGCAGCTTATCGGCGCGCCACGCGGCGACGGACGTCCCATCATGTTGCTTCCGGGCTATTATGCCAGCGAATTGTCGATGATTCCGCTGAAGGGTTATTTGGGACAACTTGGCTATGACGTATCCCATTGGGGTTTGGGGCGTAATATGGGTGATGTGAGTAACTATACCGACCATCTCGCCGCACAATTTCAAGAAGACAATAGCGAACCTGTGACCCTTATCGGCTGGAGCCTGGGTGGTGCAATATCCCGCCGTCTCGCGCGCGAACATCCCGAATTGATCCGGGAAGTTATCACCATGGGTACGCCGGTTGGCGGCATCCCGCGCGATGGTATGGCAGGACAAAGATATTCACGAGAAAACGAGGTCGACATGGATGCCTTGGAAGCCACATTGCACAAGCGCAATCTGGTCCCAATTTCCCAACCACTTACCGTGATTTACAGTGACAATGACGGCGTTGTGCCGAGCAGTATCGCCGTGGATCACTATAATAACCATGCCCGCCATGTAAAAGTGGACAGCACCCACCTGGCCATGGGTGTCAGTGCCAATATCTGGCGGATCATTGCCGATACACTGGCCTGAAAAGCTAAGCGCGTTCATAAGCCAATCGCATCCAGCCTTTCACTTGATCGTCAAAACTGTCGGTCGATTCAAGCCGTACGCGATGACTGCACATCGCATTATATGCCTCTAATCGACCGGAGGCATCTTCGCCCTTCAGCGCAAGGCCAAGATCAATACGGGTCTTTGTTGCCGGCGTAATCAGTGCAAACTGCTTGGACCGACGAATACTGTGCGAGGTTTTTTTGGGTGCCAGCTCGACGTCCTCACCCAATGACTGCGCATAGTCGATAATTGCATCGTGTAGCGGTTTTAGCGTTTCTTTCGCACCGCTATATTGTGTCGCGATGAGGTCATTGTTGCTAGCCGGTTCCGGATTCAGTGCCTTGCTAGCGACCAGACTGGCAAAGCCATGACCCATAGCGTGATCAGTTTTGAGAAATTTGACAATCTGACCATGTTTTTCTTGACCGGAGCCAGCGACAATCTGGAGCCAGTCTTCCAGCGATTTGCCAGTTTTTTCCGGCATGTTGGCGATCATCTTTTGAGCCATTTCTTCGGGTGTTGCCATGATGGATCTCCTTGATTGTCCTATTGTCCGATTTTCAGTATCTGATCATAGGACCAGTGTTCGCTGTGCGCTTTCTGAGGCACCATCCACCCGGTTAACGGTCCGATGAACATCACAAATTTGCCGAGAAACAGGGGTTTGCCGGTTTCGACCAGTGCCTTGAGATTGGTTCCGATAAATTTGTTCCCGCGTGCCATTTCCTTTTCGGTCTTGGAGCCAGGAATGGTGTTTTCGGTGATCAGCGTGAATTCGGTGCCACCATCTACTTCTTTTAGATCGTAGGTAACCTTGCAGGGCGGGTCTTCATAATAAGTGAACTTGAACGTATGCGCGTAACGATGCGGCGGATTGAATTCGAGAACCTCTCCGACCACGCTGGTATATTTGCCGTCTTTGCTGCGCATCGCCATCGGCGCTCCCGGTTGCAAGCCCGGTGTATCGCACACGGCGCCAAAGAAAAACGGGAGCACGGTATCTGTCCTAACCAGTTCGTTCCACACGATTTCAATCGGAGCATCGATGACAATGCTATAAATGGTCTTTTCGCTATTAGTCTTGTTGTCGTTCACTTCTGTTCCTCCCTTTTGCGCTCCGCGGCAAACTTTATGGACGTCAGGCGGTTGGCCCAAAGCGCGCTATATTCGTCGCTCCATCGTTCGTGGATTTGCTGAATAGGCACGATATTGAGATAGAGCAGGCGGCTGCGTCCTTGCTTCTCACTGATCACCAACCGGGCTTTTTCGAGTACGGCTAAATGGTTCATGATCGCAATGCGGCTAACATCAAAAGATTGTGCCAACACGCCTACACTGATGCCTGGCTTGGTCCGAAGGTGATCGAGAATAGAACGCCGTGTCTTATGGGACAGAGCGTTAAAGACATCATCCATGTGCGAATCATCAGACATGTATATATGTAATTACATTATTACACATAAGTCAATAGACATGCGCGCCCTCGGAGCGGGAGAGCCCTCAATCTTCTCGATAATCCATTATAATTGCTGAGAAGTTTAGCCCAGCCAGGCGTGGACACAGCCCATGGCGGTGTAGAAAAGCAACCAGTAACCCGCATCTATAAAGAACAAAGCTTTGCCCTTTTGCGAGAACAGATAATTTGTCCCGATTGCCGGCACGATAAAGCCCAGTGCAACGCCAAAGGCTGTCAGAACTTTAACCGTGAAGGATAAATCGGTGGCATAGGTTGCGAAGGTATGGGCCAATGTCCAGGAAGCAACCAGGCTGAACGCAAAGGCGCCGCCATAGATCATCCCCATATTGCCTTCCTTGACCTGATCTTCGGTCAGGCCCACTGCGCCCATCCATTTTTTGCCCATGACCGGACCGTACCAGATCCCGCCCACGACAAAGCCTGCGAGCGCAGCAACAACTACGGCAATCCAATTGACGTCGAAAATATTCATAAGACCCTCCCAAATCTGCTTGTAGCAATGGTTTTACACATAAGTTGCCGGAAAATCCAAATTTGCAGGAACTCCGCGTGACTCGCGGGTCAATTCCGCCTAAAGGCTGCCGCAATATGGCTACCCAAATCCCTTCTCCGCCGAAAGTCGGCATGGTTTCGCTCGGTTGTCCCAAGGCCTTGGTCGATAGTGAACGTATCCTGACGCAGTTGCGCAGCGATGGCTATGACCTGTCATCCGATTATGCCGGTGCGGATGTGGTGCTGGTCAATACCTGTGGTTTTCTGGACAGCGCCAAGGAAGAAAGTCTGGAAGCTATTGGCGAGGCAATGGCGGAAAATGGTCGGGTAATTGTTACCGGCTGCATGGGCAACGAAGCTGATGTCATCACCGAACGTTTTCCCGATGTGCTGGCGGTAACCGGCGCGCATCAATATGAAGATGTTGTCACTGCCGTCCATGCGGCAGCCCCGGCGGCGCGGGGTGAGTTTGTCGATCTGGTGCCGGATGCCGGCCTGAAACTGACGCCGCGCCATTACAGCTATCTGAAAATATCCGAAGGGTGCAATCATCGCTGTTCCTTTTGTATCATCCCGTCTCTGCGCGGCGACTTGGTTTCGCGTCGCCCTGATGCGATCCTGCGTGAAGCGGAAAAGCTGGTTGCGGCGGGCACCAAGGAAATACTGGTGATCTCCCAAGACACCTCGGCCTATGGCGTCGATATCCGCCATCAGCCGCGCGAGTGGACCGCGCCCGATGGGCGGCGGCGCGAAGTACGTGCCCATATGACGGATCTGGCGGAAGCGCTTGGCGAATTGCGCACGCCAGAGGGTGAAAATGTCTGGACACGCCTGCACTATGTTTATCCCTATCCGCATGTCGATAAGGTCATTCCGTTGATGGCCGAGGGCAAGATTACACCCTATCTCGATATCCCGTTTCAGCATGCTGCGCCCAATGTCCTAAAACGTATGAAACGGCCGGCCAACGAAGCGAAGGTTTTGCAAAGGGTAAAGTCATGGCGAGATATCTGTCCCGATCTCACCATTCGTTCCACCTTTGTCGTCGGTTTTCCAGGTGAGACCGAGGAGGATTTTCAATATCTGCTCGACTGGCTGGAAGAAGCCCAGCTTGATCGTGTCGGCGCCTTTCGTTTCGAACCCGTTGAAGGTGCAACGGCCAATGATCTTGATGGAGCGCTGTCTGAGGAAGTGAAAGAAGAGCGCTACCAACGGATTATGGAGGCGACAGCGCGGATCAGCGCCGCGAAACTAAAAGCAAAAGTCGGCCGTACCCTCTCCGTCGTCATCGACGAAGTCGGCGAACCCGATGAAGATGGCGATATCGGCGCCACCGCGCGGTCACAGGCCGATGCGCCCGAAATTGATGGCAATGTCTTCCTTCGCGATGTGAGCGCTGACTTGCAGACGGGCGACATAATTGATGCGACAATCGAGGAAGCGGATGAACATGATCTGTTCGGGGTTCCTGTGACATAAATCCGTTTCCTTGCTAGCGATATAACCAGACATGGAGAAAGCCTGGTGGGCTCTAGTATCGATCATTTTGTTTGGGCTGCTCCTGACCTTGATTCCGGAAACGCTGCAATCGAAGAATTATTTGGCGTACGACCGATGCTGGGCGGTTCTCACCCTGGTCTGGGTACCCGAAACTCGCTGATCGCTCTTGGCTCTCAAATTTATCTGGAGATCATGGCCCCGGATGAGGGAATATTGCCTTCTGGCTCCCCTGGCGAGAAGCTGAGCCAATTGAAAGCACCGGGCTTGATGACCTGGGTCAACCGTAGCGCTGGATTGACTGATTTGGCCAAGTTGACACAACGGTCGGTACCTAAGCTAGTCCCTGTAGGACGGTTCAAGACCCAAAGGGAAACCGCAACCGAGGAACTGCTGACATGGGAGTTATTGTTTGTCACCCAGCATGAATTTGGCGGTTTGATGCCGTTTTTCATAGACTGGCAAAATACCGCTCATCCGTCTTTGTCCGCTCCATCCGGAGGGCAGCTAAAAGAACTATTATTGCGCTCTCCAGATGCCGAACTTCTCAATCTAGCACTAGATGTACTTGATGTTGACCAAATGGTTCGGTCTGCGGAGGAATCAGCGATTGAAATTGAAGTCGTGACATCCAATGGAAATATTGTTCTCGCAAGCACTCCAGAGACGTTGCAACTTCAGTTCATCTAGGATTTCGAGATGCAGTGAATAAATTGGACTAACCAGGATATTCATTGGTGTGATTGAAAATAGTTACAAATGTAATTGAGTTGCGCTTTGGCCCCCGATACAGCATCATGATTGAGAAATTGCCTGATACCGTCTGGAGTCGTGTGTGTCTGATTGCTATATTCTTGCCGACGCACGGATTGCGCCGATTTCAGCATCAGATAATTACTCCGCCAGGGGCGTTATAGCCGTGAACGGATCGACAGTCGGCTATGTTGGTTGTGCCGAGAATCTCCCTGAAAAATACCAGAAATGTGACGTGCATAGATTGAATGGATGTCTGGTTACACCCGGTTTAATCGATTGCCATACCCATTTGGTTTACGCTGGTTCGCGCGCACGTGAATTTGAAATGCGGCAAACCGGCGCGAGTTACGAAGAGATAATGAACGCCGGCGGCGGTATTTTCTCGACCGTCGAAGCCACGCGATCAGCATCGAATGACGAACTGTTATCTAATGCACTTGATCGGATCGACCGGTTGATTGCCGAAGGCGTAACGACCGTTGAGATCAAGTCTGGCTATGGTTTGGACCAAGAAACCGAATTGCGGATGTTGCGGGTTGCAAGAGCGCTTGAAAAAGAGCGACCGATACAGATCAGAACAACATTTCTGGGCGCGCATGCTTATCCGAAGGAAATGACAGCGGATGAGTATCTGACTGAGATCTGCCTGCCGACAATGAAAGTTGCGGCGGAAGAGGGGCTTGTCGATGCCGTTGACGGGTTTTGTGAGACTGTTGGGTTTAGTTCTGCACAAATGGCGCTGGTTTTTGAGGCTGCACAGGAATTGAATTTGCCGCTGAAAATCCACGCTGAGCAATTGTCTGATCAGGGAGGTGCCGCGCTGGCGGCTAGCTATGGAGCGCTTTCGGCCGATCATCTGGAATATGTCAGTGACGAGGGCATTGCCGCGCTGGCGGCCGCGGGCGCGACCGCCGTGCTCTTGCCCGGTGCTTTCTATGCGCTCAGGGAAACGCGGGTACCGCCAGTGCAGAAATTGCGTGACGCTGATGTTCCAATCGCAATTGCGACGGATAGCAATCCAGGTTCTTCACCGATGACATCATTGCTCCTGACCATGAATATGGGGGCGACATTATTCGGCCTGACGCCGCAGGAATGTCTGGAAGGCGTGACGGTCAATGCCGCACGCGCGCTCGGTTTGGCGGATCGTGGGAAACTGGAAGCCGGCATGCGCTCTGATCTGGCAATATGGAATTTCAGCGACCCTGCAGAATTAAGTTACCGGATCGGAGATGCACCGTTGAAAATGCGGATATTCGGAGGCGAGTTATGCTGACACTATCTCCCGGCGATGTTAGTCTAACGCTACTGGAGCGAATTTGGCGCGAGGAACTTGCGGTTACCTTGGATCAGGCAGCATGCGAACGGATCAAAGTTTCGGCAAAGCGCATTGAGCAAGCAGCAAGCGGCGAAGAAGCTGTTTACGGGGTCAATACCGGTTTCGGGAAACTCGCTTCCATCCGTATTGCTGCCGAGGATACAGCTATATTGCAGCGCAATCTCATATTATCGCATTGCTCCGGCGTGGGACCGGACACCTCGCGTCCGGTCAAACGCTTGATGATGGTGTTAAAGCTAATCTCACTCGGTCGCGGTGCCTCAGGCATTCGTCCGGAAACCGTGGACCTGCTGCAGGCCATGCTTGCGCGGGCTGTCACGCCCGTGGTGCCAGCGCAAGGATCAGTCGGTGCGTCCGGTGATCTCGCTCCTCTGGCTCACATGGCCGCTGTGATGATGGGGGAAGGCGAAGCCGAATTTGAAGGTATGACAATGCCGGGCGGCGATGCATTGGAGAAGGCCGGATTGAAACCGGTAATTTTAGGCCCTAAGGAAGGCCTCGCATTGATCAACGGTACCCAGTTTTCGACCGCACATGCTTTGGCGGGGCTATTCAATGCCTGGCATGCCGCGAAGATTTCACTGCTTTCCGCTTCGATGTCGATTGATGCTGCGATGGCCTCCACCGCGCCGCTAATTGACGAGATCCATCAATTGCGCGGTCATCCCGGACAGATATTGGTGGCCGCGACTATGAGAGATCTGCTCGAAGGGAGCGACATCAGAGAAGCGCATCGTGATGATGACCCTCGTGTACAGGACCCCTATTGTATGCGCTGTCAGCCGCAGGTTGTTGGCGCGGCAATGGACCTGTTGGCACAGGCTGGGCAGACTTTGAGACGAGAGGCCAATGCGGCAACCGATAATCCGCTGGTACTAACTTCGGAAGATCGCATCGTGTCCGGCGGGAATTTCCATGCAGAACCCGTCGCTTTTGCGGCAGATATGATTGCGCTGGCGCTAGCTGAAATCGGTTCGATATCGCAGCGGCGGGTTGCGCTTCTGGTCGATCCCACACTGAGTTTTGACTTGCCGCCTTTTCTTGCTGTCGATCCCGGCCTCAATTCGGGTATGATGATTGCAGAGGTGACCAGTGCTGCTCTGATGAGCGAGAATAAGCATCTCGCCAATCCTTGTTCGACGGACAGCACTCCGACCAGTGCCAATCAGGAAGACCATGTCAGCATGGCCGCGCACGGAGCGCGACGGTTGGGACCAATGGCAGATAATCTGTTCCGAATTCTGGGTATTGAAATTTTTTGTGCTGCTGAGGGCATCCGGTTCCGCAAGCCTATTGCAACAAGCCCAGCATTGACGAATGTGGTAAGCCGTTTCCATCAGGAAGTTGAACCACTGGTCGAAGATCGCTTTCTCGCACCTAGCCTGGAAATCGCAGCGCGGCTGGCGCGAAGCAGCACGCTTATCGATGTTCCCAATATCACTTTTCCCGCAATGGAGGATATGATCCATGATTGATCGCAGTCATAATAGCCGGGCGGTGTTTCCACCAACCGGAACCGAGATCACTGCAAAAAGCTGGCTCACAGAAGCACCAATGCGGATGTTGATGAACAATCTTCATCCCGATGTTGCGGAAAATCCGGATGAGTTGGTGGTCTATGGAGGTATTGGTCGAGCGGCACGCAATTGGGAAGCTTTTGATGGCATTGTTGCAAGCCTGAAAGAGCTTGAGGCGGACGAGACATTGCTCGTTCAATCAGGAAAGCCTGTTGGCGTGTTCCGGACCCATAAGGATGCGCCGCGCGTATTAATTGCTAACAGTAATCTTGTACCACATTGGGCAAACTGGGACCATTTTAACGAGCTCGATAAAAAGGGCCTCGCCATGTACGGACAGATGACGGCGGGATCATGGATATATATCGGCACACAGGGCATTGTGCAGGGGACCTATGAAACCTTTGTCGAGGCCGGCCGCCAGCATTTTGAAGGTAATTTAAAGGGTAAGTGGATTCTCACAGCTGGCCTTGGCGGCATGGGCGGGGCGCAGCCACTCGCAGCAGTGATGGCGGGTGCATGTTGCCTCGCGATAGAGTGCGATGAAACCCGAGCCGATTTCCGGCTGCGCACAGGCTATGTCGATGAAAAGACAAGTGATCTGGATGATGCGTTGGCGATGATCGAACGTTGGACCGCCGCTGGTCAAGCCAAATCTGTTGCTCTGATCGGCAATGCGGCGGAAATCGTGCCCAAATTGTTCAAGCGCGGAGTAAAGCCCGATATATTGACTGATCAGACCAGTGCGCATGATCCAGTGCACGGATATCTTCCGATGGGATGGAGCGTGGCTGAATGGCGCGCAAAACAGGAGAGTGACCCGAAAGCTGTTGAAAAGGCTGCTCGAGCATCGATGAAAATTCATGTCTCCGCGATGGTGGATTATCATAACGCCGGAGTGCCGACGGTCGATTATGGCAATAACATCCGTCAGGTTGCGCTCGAAGAGGGGCTTGAAAATGCATTTGCATTCCCTGGTTTCGTGCCCGCTTACATCAGACCGCTCTTTTGCAGAGGCATAGGTCCGTTTCGCTGGTGTGCATTGTCGGGCGATCCGGAAGATATATATAAAACTGATGCCAAGGTGAAAGAAGTGATTCCAGATGACCCGCATCTTCACAATTGGCTTGATATGGCGCGCGAGCGGATTAGTTTTCAGGGTCTTCCGGCTAGAATTTGCTGGGTCGGACTGGGGCAGCGCCATAAGCTGGGCTTGGCGTTTAACGAGATGGTCCGCAACGGTGAGCTGAGCGCACCTGTTGTGATCGGTCGCGATCATCTCGATAGCGGTTCGGTTGCTTCACCCAATCGAGAGACTGAAGCGATGAAGGACGGTTCGGATGCCGTCTCGGATTGGCCTTTGCTCAATGCCCTACTTAACACGGCTAGCGGCGCAACATGGGTTAGCCTGCATCACGGCGGCGGCGTCGGCATGGGCTTTTCCCAACATTCCGGCATGGTGATCTGTTGCGATGGTACCGAAGATGCCGACCGGCGACTTGCAAATGTGCTTTGGAATGATCCCGCTACTGGCGTGATGCGGCACGCCGATGCTGGCTACGAAGAGGCGATTGCCTGTGCGCAGGAAAATGACCTGAAACTTCCCGGTATATTAACCGGAAGCTGACTTGAGATCATGCCGGTAAATCACCTTCCACCTGCCACCTGGACTGGACGCAGCGATCCGGAGGACGGAGATCAGGCACTTCGTCTGCATCACTTGGTCAAGAGTGATGCCCCGCGAGCGTTGATAGGCTTTGCAAGCGAAGCGGGTGTAATACGTAACAAGGGACGGAGCGGGGCTAAAGAGGGGCCGGCGGCTCTTCGTAAAGCGCTGGCCAATCTTGCGGCGCCAGCAAACCCGATCGCTTTCGCTGATCTCGGCGATATTGAAATTACTGGCGATGATCTGGAAGCCGGTCAATCGGCTCTTGCAGACAAGATTTGCGATGCCCTTGGTTCTTACAATCGCTTGATAGTGCTTGGCGGCGGCCATGAGACTGCATTTGGAAGTTATACTGGGCTGACGCAGGCCTTTCCGCAAAAGCGCATCGGAATTGTCAATTTGGATGCCCATCTTGATATTCGTTTGCTAGGCGACAATGGACCGTCCTCGGGCACACCTTTTGCACAGATTCGGGCACTTGATGAAAAGAATTTTGACTATCTGTGCTTGGGTGTATCGGAAGAATCGAACACGGCTGCGCTCATGGATCGAGCACGGAGCTGGAACGTACAGACTATCGCCGATCACGCGCTGATAGAAGACCGACATTCTGCCGATTTAGCCATCGAATCCATGGCGCAGCGTAACGAACTGATCTATCTCACGATAGATCTGGACGTGCTACCGCATTCCCAGGCACCAGGTGTTAGTGCACCAGCAGCTAGAGGCGTTCCACTATCAACAATCGAATATCTGGTTCGCAAAGTGCTGGATGTTTGCGGCAAATCAGCATGTGCCTTGCCGTTGGCGGACATAGTGGAACTTTCCCCGCCCAATGATCGACAGAATATAACGGCGAAGACGGCGGCATTGCTCATCCGGCAAATGCTATGCTGATAGAAAAGCACGAAACAGGATAATCGGCCGTTGCTCGATCACCGAGCTTTTTCTTTTCCAGCCATCGCTTTGGAAGCAACAGACAGTCGGTCGCAATTTGCAATTTGATCGGTTAATCGAATTTGCACATAAGCCTTGGGACAGGCGCTGAAAAGTGGCTGATTTTCCCAAAATGTCCGTTGTATTCCATGTCTGTTTTTCACAATGGATATTGACTGAGTCTGCTTATTGCGTTTGGTGCGGCAATATGCCGTTTGTTAACTGGGCTTAACAGCTGTGCAATATTTCTTTTCAACAAATGGGAAGTCTTGTCTTCAAATTGCGCTAAAATGCATATAGAAACATTTTAATTACACATAGATTCTGGAAAAATAAGGACGGAAAATGAGCTTCCCGACACGGCAAGGCCTGTACGATTCAAATAACGAGCACGATGCATGCGGCGTTGGTTTTGTTGCGAACATAGAAGGCAATAAATCGCACCTTACAGTTCAGCGCGGTTTGGAAATTCTTGTCAATATTGATCATCGTGGAGCCGTTGGCGCCGACCCGCTTTTGGGTGATGGCGCAGGAATTTTGTTGCAGATTCCAGACGATCTTTTTCGGAATTGGGCTGATAATCAAGGACTTACTTTACCTCCGATCGGTAGCTACGCCGTCGCTATGTGCTTCCTTCCCTCGGATCCTGAAGAGTGTAGTTTTGCAACGGCTCATTTTGAGAGATTCATTGCCAAGGAAGGCCAAAATCTGATTGGCTGGCGTGATGTACCAATTGACACAACCGGCCTCGGTAAAGCCGTGCTCGATGATTTGCCCGTGATTCGCCAGGCCATTGTTGGAAAAGGCGAATCGATTGCCGATCAGGACGCATTTGAGCGAAAAATCCTTGCATTGCGCAAACAGGTTCACAATCCCTTGGCCGGGCATGCGGAAAAGAACGGAATGCCTGGGCTGACCGAGTTTTACATGTCGTCATTCTCATCCCGAACCATTGTTTACAAAGGGCTTTTGCTGGCCGAGCAAGTAGGATCATTTTACAAGGATCTTAGTGATCCACTGACCACATCTGCGGTGGCTATGGTGCACCAGCGCTTTTCGACCAATACGTTCCCGTCTTGGAAATTGGCCCATCCCTTTCGGTTTATCGCTCACAATGGCGAAATCAACACCGTTCGAGGCAATGTGAACTGGATGAATGCGCGTCGCCGTACCATGGAATCTGATTTACTTGGTGTGGATCTCGACAAAATGTGGCCGCTTATTCCGCACGGCCAATCGGATACTGCCTGCCTGGACAATGCCCTGGAATTGCTCATCGCAGGCGGTTTTTCGCTGGCGCATGCCGTGATGATGCTGATTCCGGAAGCTTGGGCGGGAGATCCCATGATGGATCCGGCGCGGAAGGCCTTTTATGAATATCATGCCGCATTGATGGAGCCATGGGATGGCCCTGCTGCAGTGGCCTTTACCGATGGCCGCCAAGTTGGCGCCACATTGGATCGCAATGGTCTTCGGCCGGCACGTTTTTGTGTGACCGATGATGGCCATGTCATTATGGCATCTGAATCTGGTGTGCTTCCCGTAAAGGAAGATAATATTGTCCGTAAATGGCGGTTGCAGCCTGGAAAAATGCTGCTCATCGATATGGAGCAAGGGCGCATTATCGAAGATGAGGAAATTAAAGATGATCTCGCTAAGGCGGAGCCTTACAAAGAATGGTTGAAATCAACCCAGTATAACTTGAAAGATCTCAATCTTGAGGACCTGGACGATATCGAGCTTCCGACAATAGAAAGAGAAGATACGCCGGCCGCTCTGCTAGACCGGCAACAAGCTTTTGGTTTTTCGCAGGAAGACGTAAACAAATTCTTGGAACCCATGGCAATGAGCGGGATGGATCCGATCGGCTCCATGGGAACTGATACGCCAATTGCCGTCCTTTCTGGCAAACCGCGTTTACTGTACGACTATTTCAAGCAGAATTTTGCCCAGGTGACCAATCCGCCAATTGATCCTATCCGGGAAGAATTGGTGATGTCTCTGGTTTCGATGATTGGGCCGCGACCCAATCTGCTGGGCCATGATGCTGGTACCCACAAACGGTTAGAAGTCGATCAACCGGTGCTTACCAATTCGGATTTGTTGAAAATTCGCTCGGTTGAAGACGCCTTGGATGGAGCATTTCGCACCGAGACTATTGACATGACCTGGGATTTTGAAACCGGAGCAGCTGGTTTGGAAATGGCGATCAAGGAAATGTGTTGGGCCGCTACAGAGGCGGTACTTGCCGACCGGAACATCCTGATCATCTCCGATCGTGCCCAAGGCCCGGGGCGTGTTCCAATGCCGGCATTGCTGGCAACTGCGGCCGTCCATCATCATCTGGTTCGGCAGGGCTTGCGTATGCAAACCGGATTGGTGGTCGAGACTGGAGAAGCGCGAGAAGTGCATCATTTCTGCGTGCTAGCGGGATATGGTGCGGAGGCCGTTAATCCCTATGTCGCTTTTGAAACATTGGAAGCAATTCGTGTTCGCCGTGAACTTCCGCTAACCAGGGAAGAAGTTGAACAAAATTACATCAAAGCCATTGGCAAAGGTATTTTGAAGGTCATGTCGAAAATGGGCATTTCCACCTATCAAAGCTACTGCGGCGCCCAGATTTTCGATGCCGTTGGCCTATCCAGTGAGTTCGTAGACAAATATTTCACCGGCACGGCGACTACGATTGAAGGTGTCGGCCTGGCCGAAGTTGCTGGCGAGACTGTGTATCGGCATACCGAAGCCTATGGCGACAATCCTATCTACAAGAATATGCTCGATGTTGGCGGTATCTACGGTTACCGGCTGCGTGGAGAGGATCACGCATGGACTCCCGCCAATGTAGCAAACTTGCAGCATGCCGTGCGCGGAAATGATGCAAAAAACTATGCAGAATTCGCCAAGTCGGTCAATGAGCAGAACGAGAACCTGTTGACCATTCGCGGTTTGATGGATCTGGCAAAGGCAGATGAACCACTGAATATTGATGAAGTCGAACCAGCGAGCGAGATAGTGAAACGTTTCGCTACCGGTGCGATGAGCTTTGGTTCAATCAGCAGAGAAGCACACACGACACTTGCTGTTGCAATGAACCGCATAGGCGGAAAGTCCAACACCGGAGAAGGTGGCGAAGAACCGGATCGATTTGTGCCTTTGGAAAATGGAGATTCCATGCGTTCGGCGATCAAGCAGGTCGCCAGTGGCCGATTTGGTGTAACAGCCGAATATCTAGTCAATGCAGATGATATTCAGATAAAAATGGCGCAGGGTGCCAAGCCTGGTGAAGGCGGGCAGCTTCCGGGTAGCAAGGTGGATAAGAATATCGGGAAGGTTCGTCACTCGACACCTGGTGTAGGCCTGATTTCTCCGCCACCGCATCACGATATTTATTCGATTGAGGATTTGGCGCAGCTGATCCACGATTTGAAGAATGTAAACAAGGATGCCCGAGTATCGGTGAAACTGGTATCCGAAGTTGGCGTCGGTACGGTTGCTGCTGGCGTGTCTAAAGCGCGCGCCGATCACTTGACTATCTCCGGCTATGACGGAGGAACAGGTGCTTCGCCATTGACATCACTGACCCATGCCGGATCGCCATGGGAAATCGGCTTGGCGGAAACGCAGCAAACATTGCTTCTGAACGGTTTGCGTTCGCGAATCTCGGTTCAGGTTGATGGAGGCTTACGGACAGGTAGAGACGTTGCCATTGGCGCTCTTCTGGGTGCCGATGAATTTGGTTTTGCAACAGCGCCGTTGATCGCGGCTGGCTGTATCATGATGCGCAAGTGCCATCTCAACACGTGCCCAGTTGGTGTTGCTACGCAAAATCCGGAATTGCGTAAAAAATTCACCGGGCAACCCGAACATGTTATCAATTATTTCTTCTTTGTTGCCGAAGAACTGCGTCAAATTATGGCTGAAATGGGTTTCCGTACCGTGGAAGAGATGGTCGGTCGCGTGGATCGTATTGATATGAACAAAGCAATTCATCATTGGAAAGCCGAAGGTGTCGACCTTTCTCGCATCCTGCACACCGTTGAATTGCCTGAAGGTGAAACACTCTATCAGACGATCGAGCAAGACCACGGTTTGGATGCCGCACTGGACAAGGATCTAATTGCCGCTGCTGCTCCGGCACTGGAAAATGGTCAGACGGTCAAAATCGAACGGAAAGTTAAAAACGTCAACCGAACGATCGGCGCGATGTTATCCGGCGAAGTAGCCAAACTTTATGGGCACGCGGGCTTGCCGGTTAATACGATTCAGCTGGCTTTTGAAGGTGTCGCGGGACAAAGTTTTGGTGCATTTTTGGCGCATGGCGTGACTGCTGAACTAGTCGGCGATGCCAATGACTATGTTGGTAAAGGATTGTCCGGTGGCCGCGTTGTTGTCAAACAGCCAGGTCATGTCGATCGGAATCCAACGGAAAACATCATCGTCGGTAACACCGTTCTCTACGGAGCTGTAGCGGGGGAGGCCTATTTTAACGGCGTCGCTGGCGAACGTTTCGCAGTGCGCAATTCCGGTGCCGTTGCTGTCGTTGAAGGAACAGGCGATCATGGCTGCGAATATATGACCGGCGGCGTAGTCGCTGTTTTGGGGCAGACAGGACGGAATTTTGCAGCCGGCATGTCCGGTGGTGTAGCTTATGTCTATGATGAAGACGGTTTGTTCCGACAACGCTGCAACATGGCTATGGTTGATATCGAACCCATCAGTACAGATACGGATGAAGGTGAAGGTACGTCATTGCCGCAACAGCTTCCGGTGGATGTAAACGACTATGGCATGGGCGACATGCTTTATCATGATGCTGAGCGTCTGCGCATATTATTGGAACGTCACAAGCTCCATACAGGCAGCAAGCGGGCGAGCGAGATTCTCGACAATTGGGATGAAGCGCTTGATCGTTTTGTAAAGGTCATGCCGCGTGACTATGCCGCAGCATTGAAACAGCTGGAAGCAGAGCGTTTCGAAACGATCGAAGCCGCAGAATAATTAAAGAAATTGGAGTAGATTCGTGGGTAAAGTAACAGGCTTTCTCGAGATTGATCGCAAAGAAGCGACTTATGCTGATCCAAAGGAACGGCTGACACATTATAGAGAGTTCACCAATCCGTTATCGGAATCGGACTTGAAGGATCAAGCCGCACGCTGCATGGATTGCGGCATTCCTTATTGCCATAACGGTTGTCCGGTGAACAACATCATCCCGGACTGGAACAATCTGGTTTACGAAGGAGACTGGAAAACCGCACTTGAGACACTCCAGTCTACCAACAATTTTCCGGAGTTTACCGGTCGAATTTGTCCAGCGCCTTGCGAAGCGAGCTGCACGTTGAACATTGATGACGTACCTGTGAACATCAAATCGATCGAATGTGCGATTGTTGATCGCGGCTGGGAAGAAGGGTGGATCAAACCACAAATAGCCGAAGAAAAAACCGGAAAATCGATCGCGGTTGTTGGTTCAGGACCTGCAGGAATGGCCTGTGCGCAACAACTTGCCCGGGCCGGACACAGTGTGACGCTTTTTGAAAAAAATGATCGAATGGGCGGGTTGCTGCGTTACGGCATTCCTGACTTCAAGATGGAAAAGCATCTGATTAACCGTCGGCTTGTACAAATGGAAGCGGAAGGGGTCGAATTGCGGACCAGTACCGAAGTTGGTGTTACAGTGTCCGTTGAATCGCTGCAGGAAAACTATGATGCAGTGGTGATGTCTGGCGGCGCTGAGAAACCGCGCATGTTGGATATCCCTGGTTATGAAATGTCCGGCATTCGTCTGGCGATGGAATTTCTGGTGCAGCAAAATAAACGCAATGCCGGTGATGACGAGATGCGCGCCGCTCCACGTGGTTCCATCATGGCAACGGGTAAACATGTGATTGTCATCGGCGGAGGCGATACCGGTTCCGACTGTGTCGGCACTTCCAATCGCCAAGGTGCTGCATCGGTCACACAAATTGAAATCATGCCAAAGCCTCCAAAAATGGAGGACAAATCTATGTCATGGCCCGACTGGCCGCTAAAATTACGGACATCGTCCAGTCATCTCGAAGGCTGCGAGCGTGATTGGGCCATTCTTGCCAAGCGAGTGGTGGGCACCAATGGCAATGTCGAAGGTCTGGAATGTATCAGGATCGACTGGGTTGATGGTCAGATGCAGGAAATCGAAGGAAGCGAATTTACACTCAAGGCAGATTTGATCCTGCTGGCCATGGGATTTGTCGGGCCTCGGAAGATGGGTCTTGTCGATCAATCTGAAGTAGAGCTTGACGACCGAGGCAATGTCGCTGCCAATGTAAACAGCTACACAACGAGTAAAAGCGGAATCTTTGCTTGCGGCGATATGCGTCGTGGGCAAAGTCTTGTTGTATGGGCGATACGAGAAGGTCGGCAATGCGCTCGCGCTGTTGATATGCAGCTAATGGGGCAAAGCCAGCTGCCAAGATAGATTCAAGATTGAAACGCATTCTAGGATCCGAAAAATGCAGCAATGTCCTGAGTAAAATATCTTCCGCGAGTGTCCGATAAAGCCACTCGAGTTGACGGCGCTGCATCAAGGGTCCGGTACGTGCGTTATGTCGAATAACGCAATTCAGCATGCTAAAATGGGTTTGGAGATAAAGCAGAATCAAGTCTGGTTTTTCAATCACCCATTTCAATCAACCGTTAACCAGTATTTGCGGAACATCGCGGGTGAAGTAGCATATTGTTTTTTGAAAGCCTTTGAGAAGGCCGCTCCGTCTGAAAAACCGCAAATTTCTGCGATAGTAGATATGGGAATCTCGCCACCTTGTAGAAAATTGCGCGCATGGTCCAGTTTCAGTTCGAGCGCTAGTTTTGCTGGAGTCCTTCCAAATTGTAGCAAACATTGACGATGAAACTGCCGTTCGCTCAGGCCCATTTCCCTTGCCATATCCCCAACACTCGTTGTTTCAGAAATCCGGCTCTCTAACCAGGGTATCAGTTTATCCATATTCGGACCGGCTTGTTTTTGAAGCGCTAGTGGGATCGAATATTGTGACTGGTTTCCGGGCCGGATCATGTGGACCACTATATATCTAGCGATTTGAAGCGCGGTTTTGTCATTAATATCCCGTCGCACGATTGCTAAGGCGAGGTCTATACCGGTTGTTACTCCAGCGGATGTCCAGATTCTTCCGTCTTCTATAAAGATCGCATCTTTCTCGACTTTTGTTCTGGGGGCATATTTGGCCAAATAGTCAACAGCGGACCAATGTGTGACCGCTCGTTTATTATCCAGCAGCCCCAGATGAGCCAGGATAAACGATCCGCTGCAGATTGAAGCGATCCTGTGAACTTTCGATGAAGCCTGTTCCAACCAGGTCATTAACTCGTTGTCGGCAATGGCAGTGTAAACCGATCTTGCAACACCGCCGGGCACTATGATTGTGTCAGTGCTTCGTACTTTCGGCAATTCACTCAGCTGAAATGTAAGTCCATTGGCAGCAGTAACATTTTTGGAGGTGCCAACATAGAGAATCTCATAGCTGCCCGGATTCCGAATAGCTGCGATTGAGAATACGTCGGCCGGACCCACCAGATCTAACATCTGTAAGCCTCCAAAGCCTACAAACAGGATTCGTCTTGTTTTGGCAGATATGGACATATCAAAGTCATAACAGACATTTTGATTTCCATCTATCCATCTGATTAGAAATCTTGAAGGAGCAATTTTTATGAAAATTCAGATGTTCATTTACCCCGGCATGACATTACTAGACCTTGTCGGACCGCTGCAGGCATGGAGCTTTTGGCCGGGAGCAGAAATTCAAATAGTTGCCCAGACCGCCGGTTCTATCCCGACGGATAGTGGATTAAACGTATATGCTACCCATAGTTTTGACCAAGCTTGGAGCGACCCCGATATATTGTTCGTACCAGGCGGAACTGAAGGTACCTTTGCATTGCTCGACAATGAAGACGTGTTAGCGTTTCTGCAACGGCAAGGTAACAATGCGGGATGGATTACGAGCGTTTGCACAGGGTCTATCGTGCTGGCTGCTGCTGGTTTGTTGACTGGCTATAAAGCTACTTCGCATTGGATGGCGAAGGACATGTTACCCGCCTTTGGCGTGGAGTTAGGAGAAGGACGCTGGGTAATTGATCGCAATCGCGCGTCGGGTGGTGGAGTTACCGCAGGCATCGATTTCGGTCTTGCACTTATGGCTCATATCTCTGGCGATGAAAAACTGGCTCAGCAAGTCCAATTGGCAATGGAATATGCGCCGAGCCCACCATATTCATCCGGGACTCCCGCAGAGGCACCACCAGAAATCCTCGCAGCAATAACACAGCACTATAACTCCAAAGATGTTGAACGTCGCACAGAGCTTATGCTTGGCGCAATCAATCGTCACGAAAGGCTTCACGGCAACTGAAAGTTTCGGGAGAAGATCACAAGAAACCCACTGAACCCAATTTTGCCAATCAAATTCGTTACTATAGCTTTGCTTTTACAACCCAATCGTGGAAAATTCGGACTGCTCGGTTTTTGCGATCACGTTTTCTGCAGACGAACCAATAGCTATACGGGCTGTCGATATCATGGTCGAACAAACGTACCAGACGCGAATCATTTGCATCGGAAAAATGACCGCCATGCATGATCGCAATGCCCAGTCCCTGTGCGGCTGCTTCGAGCATCAATGGGCCGCTGTTCATATGGTCGATACTGGCCGGTTCAAGATCAGGAAGGCCCACAGCGTTTTTCCATTCTTCGAAAGCCCTGGTCATATCGCTGTGGATCAAGATGTTATGGTCTTTTAGCTGTGCAGGTTCGACGATCGCATTAGGGCCTTCAACGAGCTGCTTCGAAGCGATTGCATAGACTTTGTTGCTATCCAGCCGCACGCTGTAAAGATTGGGATCAACATGATCGGTAATGATGATCGCGGCATCAACCACATCGCCCAACATATTCTCAGCATGGGCAGAGGTATCCACATCAATATGCAGCTTTGGATATAATGTTTTCAACTCTGGTAGCCGTGGGACCAGCCTGGTGGCGCCAAATAGCGGTAGAACGCCCAGTCGCAAACGCATATCTCCACCGGTAACGGTCATCTGATCAACTGCTTCACCGATGGTTTCCATTGCCGGGGCGACGGCTTCCAACAGATTCTGTCCGTCTTCATTAAGAATCATCGATTGATTGCGCCGTTCGAACAAGGGTTTTCCAATATGGTCTTCCAGCGATTTGATTCGGCGACTCAGCGCCGGTGCGGATAGCGCCAGTTCCGCAGCCGCGGCCTTGGAAGAGCCCAATCGAGCCACCCGGATGAAAGCTTCAAGAGCGCGAAGGGGAGGAAGACGCCGCATGCTGAACCCTATATTGGCTCTAATTGCATGTTGTGCAATGCAAAAATGCCTTGAAACCAACAGAAATGGCAGAACTCCGTCCCAGAAGTCGAGATATGGTTGCATTATGTGCAACCAATAATGTTCTTTTCGCACTTGCAACATAAATGGTAATCCGCCACTTAGGTGAGGCCTTTCAGGCATCCTCTCCTAAAAACTTTTAGGGCCAGTTCTTCGGAGCTGGCCCTTTTTTTGCCTGCAATTTGGCGCTTTCCATATTCTGGTTGTGTAAGATCTTAAAATTCAGAGTCGCATATTGGTGCCGACCTTCCTATCTTGTTGGAAAGCTAAATATTCTTCCAAGGAGATTTCCGCCTTGTCCGATCCAGCAGACAAAAAAGATAAAGCCGCTGACAATTCCAATTTTTTAAAATTGCAAGTTGCAAATGCCCGGCCAGAAGACAGCGGTCGCGGTTTAGCGAGACTGTCGCGTGAAAATCTCGGCAAACTCGGCTTGATCGAAGGCGATGTTGTTGAAATTCTAGGCAAGCGTCCAACGCCTGCACGGGCTGTTTTACCCTATCCAGAGGATGAGGGTCTGGATTTTGTCCGCCTCGATGGCTTGCAGCGGGCCAATGGTGGCATCGGTTCGGGTGATTTTGTAGAAATTCGGAAAATTGACTCCAAGCCTGCGAAAAAAGTCATATTTGCTCCGGCGCAAAAGGACCTTCGGCTTCATGGCAATGGTAGCGGCCTCAAGCGCAGTTTTATGGGGCGACCATTAACGGCGGGTGATTTTGTGGCGACGCACGGTCAGCAGCAGGTGGATCAGGGAGAAATGCCCCTGCAATTGCGACAAATGTTGAATGCGCCGGCGTTTTCTTTGCAGCAGATTCGCCTGACTGTCGTCTCGACGTCACCAAAAGGCGTAGTGCATATCGATCAAGAAACTGAAGTGGAACTGCGACCCGAATATGAAGAGTCAACGGAGCATCGCCGGGCAGACGTTACGTATGACGATATTGGTGGATTGCATGAAACCATTGACCAATTGAGAGAAATGGTTGAGCTGCCGCTTCGATATCCACAACTATTTACCCGCCTTGGAGTTGACCCTCCTCGTGGTGTGTTACTGCATGGACCTCCCGGAACCGGAAAAACCCGCTTGGCGCGCGCCGTTGCCAATGAAAGCGATGCCGAGTTTTTCTTGATAAATGGACCGGAAATCATGGGCTCCGCTTATGGCGAATCCGAGAAAAAACTCCGGGAGATATTCGAGGAAGCAACCAAGGCGGCACCATCCATTCTGTTTATCGATGAGATCGATTCCATTGCTCCCAAACGTGGCCAAGTGCAGGGAGAGACGGAAAAACGTCTGGTTGCGCAATTGTTGACGTTGATGGATGGTCTGGAATCGCGGGTCAATCTGGTGGTGATCGCCGCCACAAATCGACCGGAGGCTATGGACGAAGCACTGCGACGCCCCGGTCGTTTTGATCGGGAGATCATCGTCGGTGTCCCCGACGTAAAAGGGCGCAGAGAGATATTGGGTATTCATACGCGCGGTATGCCGCTGGAAAAATCAGTTGATCTGGGTGAATTGGCACGGACCACTTACGGGTTCGTTGGTGCTGATTTGGCTGCGCTGACACGAGAGGCAGCCATAGAAGCGGTGCGCCGGATCATGCCCAAACTCGATCTGGAATCGGAAACGGTTCCGCCTGAAGTTCTGGACGAACTGGTAGTGCAAAGGCATGATTTTGTCGAAGCGCTGAAACGCGTGCAACCGTCTGCAATGCGTGAAGTCATGGTGCAGGCACCGGATGTCCGTTGGGAAGATATTGGCGGTCTCGATGATGCGCAGATGCGGCTCAAAGAAGGCATTGAGTTGCCGATGAAAAATCCGGAGGCGTTCATTAAACTGGGCATCAGGCCGGCAAAGGGATTCTTGCTCTATGGACCGCCAGGAACTGGTAAAACGCTTTTGGCAAAAGCCGTCGCCCGGGAAGCGGAAGCGAATTTCATTGCTACCAAATCCAGTGATTTGCTTTCTAAATGGTATGGCGAGAGTGAGCAGCAAATTGCACGTCTTTTTGCCAGAGCACGACAAGTGGCACCCACCATTCTCTTTATCGACGAAATCGACAGTCTCGTTCCGGCGCGCGGTGGCGGTATGGGTGAACCGCAGGTGACCGAGCGGGTGGTCAATACCATTTTGGCGGAAATGGACGGCCTTGAAGAAATA
>Ga0316204_10003901_pt1 | contig 28300 bp, 18 predicted proteins | sample 6monrhotite_MG_2_FD_205661 | JGI IMG/M metagenome (GOLD analysis project Ga0316204, IMG submission 205661) | Microbial mat bacterial communities from mineral coupon in-situ incubated in ocean water Damariscotta River, Maine, United States -... | ecosystem: Environmental > Aquatic > Marine >...
ACCCTAATCCAGTGAATCATCGCTTAGATTCACAGAATCCTGTGGGTACAGGATTTTTTACTAAACGACGGCATAGTATCGGAAAATCTCTACCTAATATTGAGTATGCAAGGGGAGGGAGAGTGAATTCGTGGGCTGCAGGTTATGGTGCTCTATCTAGCTACTGGAAACCTCGAATAGACTATCAGGGAACGTACGATGATGAGTGGATTAAAAACCGCAAGCCATTGCTGCCAGATGACTATAATTCGTTGACTCTTCAGTGCGCTCCTCCAGATCAGCAGTTTAGTTCTCATCTTCGAGGTGGGGAGGTGTTTAGTTTGTCGAATTTGACTCCGAGTGGGATACTTCGGTTTTATCTTCCAAAACATTATTTAGTCTTTACAACCCACATTGGATACAAACGATTTGAGCATCGCTCTATTGTTAATACCGTGATTATTGAGCCCGACTATCCTAGGGTCATGATAGTATGGCATACGACATTACGATGTCACCGCGACATTGATTATATTGATTATACGCTTGTTACTGAAAAAGAATATAGTTAATTAATCAAAAGCAGGCATGGATTAATAATTATGGTTCAAAACCCAAGACACGATCGATATATAGTATTTGGTATTGGTGCGCGTACATCTACCGGTCTACATGCTGATTCGTCCGCAATAGCTGTCTACGCGGGGGTTAGCGGGGTCGCCGAACATCCTTATATGGTTGACAAAGCTGGTGATCCATTTATGGTGGGTATCGATCCAACTTTGATGGAACATAATCGCATTGAGCGCATGTTTATTTTGGCTGCAAGTGCATTGACGGAGGTTGTCGATCAGATTCCATTAACCCCGGAAACAGGGTTGATGATCTATTTGGGGCTACCAGAACTAGGAATGTACTTTGATCGGCTACAGGCAGAGAGTCTTTGCCAACGTCTTGAAACCTACTTATCTGCAATCTGTCGCCCGACGTTAGTACCAGTTATTGAAGGAAATACAGCTGCAATTGTTGCGATGCAACAGGCGTTACATGAAATGCAAAAAGGCTCATTGAATTATTGTGTCATCGGCGGGGTTGATTCTTTTCTTGATCCCGATATTCTAGAATCAATGGATGATGCGGGTAATGTTGCTTCTACGAGTAACCGATGGGGGTTCCCTCCGGGTGAGGGCGCGGCAATGCTTGCGATTTGTAACTCAAAATTCGCACAGCAGAAAAATTTTTTGCCACTGGCTTATATAGTTTCCATAGGAATGTCTTATGAACAAAATCGCATGGGGACAGATACTATCTGTACAGGTGAAGGATTGGCTAAAGCTATGCAGGAAGCGAGTAGCGCTGCTGGCGGTCAGATAACCAAACAGTATTGCGATATCAACGGTGAGCGCTATCGGGAAGACGAATTTTCCTATGCTATATTAAGAGTCCCTTCGTTTATCTTTGTCAACGCGGTAGACTATGTCGCGCCTGCTGATTGTTGGGGACACACCGGCGCAGCCACTGGTGCGTTGTTAGCATTGCTCGCTATTGTCTGTTGTCGTCGTGGTTTTTCCGTAGGTGAATGGCCTATGATTTGGTGTGGTTCAAACAATGGTCGTCGGGCTGCGATGGTCCTGCATCTATTAGAAGGAGAAATTAAATGTTAACAGTTGGGGTTAATCCACCGAAAACACCGGTGACTAAAAACAGCAAGGGAATGAAACCCGCAGCGTTGCCGAATGTCTGTAAAATGCCCGGACCGCCGGCACCTTTTGTTCCTACACCGTTACCCAATCTTGGTAAGTCCGGCGATTCCCCCAAAGGGTATAGTAAAAAGGTAAAAATGATGGGGGAAGCTATTGCGATCAAGGGGGCTTCTTTCAAAAGTGTGGGTGATATAGCTAGCAAAGGCACTGGAGGTGGGATCATTTCCGCTAGTACGCATGATGTGACAGAGTTCGTTGGGCCGGGATCACTGAATGTTAAAGTGGAAGGCAAAAATGTTCAGCTCTTAGGTGATATAATGACTAACAATAAAAAGAACAGTATGTAGCCCTTTCATTCACTAAAAAGCTCAAACATGGAAAAGAATAATTGTAGTGCGAAATAACATAGTAACCGGATTAAACGTTTATTGGATTATATATGTGACTGCTTACCGGGTCTATCTGCAGTTGCAATACATTATGTTTGGTGCCGTCAGATGACGATCGTTGGCCAAGCACCTACTCCGCCTTCGCCTATGCAGGTTTTGAGGGACATCGCCGAAGAATGCAATAAAAAATATAATGCCATCGAAGCTAAAAAGATCCAGCAGAAAAAAAAGAGAGCGACATGTCAGAAGCTCGGCCAGGACAAGCACAAGTGTTGCGACGATAAAATAAAAGAGCATCAACAAAAGTCTCCTCCAAAGGGCAATCCGCCGCTAGAGGGCGAACAAGCTTACAAACGGCCAAAATTTGATAAAAAAACAGGTCAAGTAATACCACCGGTACATAAGAATCCAGTGGCTATAAGCAGAAGTCAGGCAATAAAAGATGGCATCGCAGAGGGGACAAAAACTGTTGCCAAGCAAGGTTTATCGGGCAAAGCGGCTCGCAAAGCAATTGGAAAGGCAATTGGTAAAAAGCTATCCGGGCTTGTCTTTCCTGACGCCGCGATTGTTGGTCCGCCCAAAATCTTGGTTGACTTTAAATTCGCCTGCCCAGCCTCCCATCGAAGCAAAAAAAAGAAGTCAGTGAAAAACTACAGACCACCAAAACAAAGCAAAAGGCAAAGGCAAGCACACAACGCTCTCGGAGACGCACCAACACGAACAATTCAATTTTAAAGAGGAATAAACGTATGGTTGACTGGTACGAAAAGAGTGCGACTTTTACAGAGCTCGATGAAACGATCGTGGTTGGAAGACCGGCATTCGTCGCGTATTTTTACTCCCATCAAGGCTTCGAAAAGCACGCGCAAGCAATATTCGACGCCTGGTTGGAAATGATGAATCCAGGAACTCAGCTTTACTATAGCCATGAAGACAGTAGGCGCATTCTCAAGCTAACGAAGAAAGCGATAGAAAAAGTGCGAGCAACTCTGTCAGTTAAAAGCATCAGTGATGAATATAAATTTTATTACGTTAAAAGTGGTCCAGAAAAGGGGGCTATAGATGAGTGTCATGATTATTCATTCGAAATATTTGCAACTTTCGGCGACAAAGGCTATGCGTACGTAACCTTTCCTCTCAATTACGTAACTACACGCGGGGCTGACGCAGTTCTCGAATGGTTCAAAACTTGGTGCGAGGTGTACGAGTTTACCCATGCCGGAGCTGGTCTTGGATACGAAATCGCTTGGTTTGATGAACAGGAATCCGAAGCGTATCCGCTTATGTTAAGCATAGCACTACGCTTCCACGGCGTTCGAATGTTTGATCGTAACACCGCACGTTTTCGAGAGCGTGGTACACAAACGCTCGACACGGTCGCTTGGTTGACTTATCTAGATAAAGCGACTACCGAAAATCTTGGGCCGAAGACAATCGACGCGCTCGACTCAAGGGTCGTGCGTCACTCCTGTGGCAGCGGTATAGTATTACAAGCTGGACCTGAACCAGATCCTTGCGACACTAATCGTCCTTCAGAGGCTCTGGAACTACTCCGTTCAGTTAATGCGGCTATCGTGCCTGTTCGCACTACTGCCTGGTGGAAGAACTGGTTCGCCACCGATGATCCAGACAAAGAGAACGGCTGGTTTTCACGGATGGATCCATGAATATTACCGGATGGCCATACACTATAGTGGTAGACGGTGATGTTGAAGTGGGCGCTCAGGCCTGGATTACCGTCGATTTTATGATGCAGCCCTTGAATGATACGCTTGAACAAGTACAGTATGGGATTGAGTCTTTCGTCGCACTCGCCGAGGCTGGCGGGCTAGGCGGGGATAGACTAAACCCTTTGCAATCGACGGCAATGCTCTCTCAGGTTGCACCTGCTGTTCAGGGGGCGAGATATGTTTGGGAGCTTACCGAAATCGCCATTGATCCGCGTAGCCTGATAGTGCTATTTAATATGCTTGCTTTTCTCGGAGTTGACATTCGTGCCATTGCCGTGCAAGCGTCCGGCTTGGGGCCAAGTGTATCATTTTCGACCGACGATTTACCGCCGATGTGGCCAAGTGTGCCTTTTTATATCGACGACGACCGAACTGGGCCGAACGTGGAAGTGCAAATTGAGTTTGCGCAAGACATATCGCCCTCACTGCATGAAACGGTCAATGATGCCATCGACGCTTGGCTGGTTTGTGGAATGATTAAGGGATACCGCGATTGGAGCGCGCCTGATGATAGCTCATTTCTCGTACCAATAACTGACCCTATTTTCAATTTTGAAGATGGCAACAGTTTAATGGGGCAATTCCAAGACATAGGTCTTGTTGAGGAATGTTACGATATCTTCATTAACATGTTCATAAAATTACATCCGACTACCCCCATTTATTCTATTGAGATTTTATAACAAGAATTTTAGGGGTCGGGTGTTGAAATGCTAGTTAATCAGGGGTAATCGTACTCTAAACTTGTCTAATCAACTAGCATTTAAGTACCTGACCCCTATTTTGGAATGATTTTTACCATATCTAAGCGTGCAAAATACCGATGAGAGCAATACAAAACTATAAAGATGGTTTGTTTTGCCGCCATAAAATGCTTAGAGAGTGATAGTTAAGCGGTATACGCTGCATATTGAAGGGATAAAAAAAACATATATCGATTCCTTGTTGCATTGACAGTAGTGATTTGATAGGTTGTTGGGAATAATAGAATTAACATGAATAATAGTGGGTAGGGAAGTGGCAATCAATGTGTCGATGAGATGGACGCGGGGTGATATACCGTCACCAGGTGAGAATAAATTCTCATGGTGGCAGCTCAAGCAATATCGTCATCTAACTGATCTCTATCAAAGAGCTTCCAATGGTAAGCTTCGTCTTTTGCCTTTGCACAACATCAGACCCCCCTTACCAAAGGAAGCGATTCATGAAATTTGTTAGACGCCCAGATTTAACCCTTGAGAAACGCATTCATATCGCTGGGCTTGCGCTCTGTTACCAAGGAACCTATGGTGCCATGAGTCAACTGGCGAATCAATACGATATATCGAGAACGTTTCTGTATCAGTTGATGAATCAGGCGATACTGTATTTATCGCTGTGTTTTAGTGAAGCTCGTCCGCTTGTAAACGAGGCGAATCATCGAAACCGAGACTGGCATGAATTGATATTACTGTTGCGCCTCGAAGGGCACTGCTCAATTTCCAGTATCACCGAGATACTTAACCACCAGGGTATCTCCCCGGCTTGCCATGGTACGCTCAGTGAGCGCTTTAAGGCCGATGGGGCGAAGTTACCTTGCACATTGAAAGCCGATCGAGAACAGCATGTCATGGTTTTAGGGGATGAAATTTTTGCTTGCCACCGTCCGATGCTCATCACCGTAGAGCCCATGAGTACCGCTATTTTACGCATGGAACTGGCCCCAAACCGCAATGCAGAGACATGGAAAAATCACTTTCAACAAATCCACGATCATCAATACCTGGCCTTAGGTTTAACCAGTGATCGAGGGACGGGGTTAGTCAAGGGTTTTAAAGACGCTCATCCGGATACACCCTGGTACTCGGATCATTTCCACGAACTCAGAGATCTTTGCAGGCATCTCACTCGCCTCGAAAACCAAGCGTATGCGATGATTGATCAAGAGAGTGAATGTTTGCGCACGTTCGATAGTTTGAGTGCGTATGAACACACCGCCGCTTGCGTTCACCAAATGATAACGCGCTATGATCATTTGCATGAGTTAGTGAATGTCGTGAAAACCTCATTGCAATTTTTGATGCGCAAGGTCGTCCACAATCACCTGATACAAGCAAGGAGACGATTCGAGCCGCCTTGGAATTAATGCGAGAATGGGCCGATAGCCAACTCAATGACATTGTCGATACGCTTTGGCAACACGTGGATGATATCACCCAGTGTTTGGTACAAGCGCAAGTCTGTTATGAGCAATTGACCGATATTATTCCTATCGATGCACGCGATTATCTGTGTTTAGCTTGGCAACATGCGCATCAAACCTATCAAACAAAATCAGCGATCAAGCACTATCATCAACGCGAATGTCATTTTTGGTTAAGCTGTGTTGAACCCTTTCTCAACTCAACGGGCCAACACAACCCGTGATTGATGAAGCCTTTGATCGTTTAAATACCATGGTGAGAGCTTCGTCATTGGTGGAAATGGTGAACTCGCACATCCGCCCTTACCTGAATGCTTGTAAAGGTCAAATCACCCAAGAGACGCTGAACTTGATTATGTTCTATCATAATCATCGACGTTACAAAAGTGGTAAACGTCAAAACCAGGCACCGATTGAAATACTAACCGGGCAAAAGCTGGAGAAACACTGGGTGGAAATGTTGACCGACACGCTGGTCACTAAGCAAGCCGCTTAACCACCTTTCGTTAATGTGTTACCCCATCGCGCTTGCTAAAGGCTAGCGCAAAGGGATTCGTATGCTTTTTAAGCAAACTGTCAACTACTTTGGCCTGATAATGACGGGTGCCGGTTGGAGCACTATTTAAATTATAAAAACATCAAACTGATATGGGATCTATTGATTGCTGTCAATAGAGGCGGAGATAGGTGGCCAATTAGATAAACGAGCGAATTCGACAATAATTTGCGCAATTTCTCCATGACCCTGAAATCCATGTTGAGCCTATATTTTTTCATTGTTGACCGCAAGCCTTTTCACCGACATTGGGCAACCTAGCCTTTGAAAATCGCTAAGAAAATTGATTTTACAAGGGTTTTCTTGAAGAAGGTACCTACGTGTTGTATTGCCGACTGAAGAAAAATTCTTGTGGGATCCAGGTCTCAAGCGAGATCAAATGATAGGCTGCCCAATGTCGGTTTTCAGTAATGTGAGGAATGATTTAACATTGGTCGCTATTACGTTGGGTAGATTGGGATTCAGTTTATCCACTCACTCACTCATTCACTCAAAGGCAAAGCAGGGTTAGGCGCATTATGAAAGTTTTGAATATTATTGCGACGGTGGTCAGTATTTCAGCCGTTTTCAGTTATGTGAACCATCGGTTTATCAAGTTGCCAACCACCATTGGTTTAATGATTATTGCTTTGTTGTGTTCTTTGGCGCTGATTGTGCTGAGTCATTTTGGTGTGACAGAGTTGCAAGGTTTTGCTCAGGATGCGTTGGAGGAGCTTGATTTTAGTCAAACGCTATTTCATGGCATGTTGAGTTTTTTGCTGTTTGCCGGTGCCTTGCACATTAATCTGAATGATTTGGCCAAACAAAAATGGGTGATTTTTCTACTGGCGACTTTTGGTGTGGTGCTTTCTACGTTTTTAGTCGGTGCGGCCTTGTATTATTGTTTGCTATTGCTGGATATGGGTATCCCCTTTATTTATTGTTTATTATTTGGTGCGTTAATTTCTCCTACGGATCCCATTGCGGTGATTGGTTTGTTAAAAAGCGCCGAGGCACCGAAATCATTGTCAACCAAGATCGCTGGCGAGTCTTTGTTTAATGATGGTATTGGGGTGGTTATTTTTTTAGTGATTCTCAGTCTTGCCACCAGTGGGCAAGCTTTCGATGCTTCTCAGGTGGGTTTACTTTTTTTGAAAGAAGCGGTCGGCGGTATTATTTTTGGTTTAATTCTGGGTTTGCTGGGGTTTGTATTATTAAAAGACATTGACAATTATCAAGTGGAGATCTTAATCACCTTAGCCATGGTGATGGGGGGTTATACCTTAGCAACGGCGCTGCATACCAGTGGACCGCTCGCCATGGTGGTTGCCGGGTTGTTGATTGGTAATCAAGGGCGTGTGTTTGCCATGTCGGAAAAGACCCGGCAGCATCTGGATAATTTTTGGGAATTGGTGGATGAGTTTCTCAATGCTATTTTGTTTGTATTGATTGGCTTGGAGATTATTGTGATCACGTTTACTGGCAGTGCCTTGCTGGCGGCGGTGATTGCCATTCCTATTGTGTTATTAGTGCGTTTTATCAGCGTTGGATTGCCGGTTCGGATGTTGCGTAAATTTCAATCATTTTCACCCCATGCCATTAAAATCATGACCTGGGGAGGATTGCGTGGTGGTATTTCTATCGCATTGGCGTTGTCTATTCCGGCCAGTGCCGAGCGGGATTTAATTTTGTCGATAACCTATATTATCGTTATCTTTTCAATTATTGTGCAAGGACTGACTGTGAAAAAATTAGTGAGTTTTTGCATGAAATCCACTGCCCAGTCTGATCACGGTGATACCGATCGCTATCATTAAGCAGAGACTGGGTTTTCTGGTAAAGGGGTGAATTCATCCGGTAGGTTATCCCATTCTGCGTTTAGTTTTTGTAGCGCATCGGTAAAGCTAATGGCGCTAAATTCGCCGTTGGGGTGCGCTTCAACTAAACCACTTTTTTTTAATTTACCAATGCCGTCTTCGATTTCAAAATCAACGTGTAATCCGTATTGGGTTGTTAAGTAGGTCTCGATGGTTTGATCGAGGCTTGCCAGGGTGTGTCTTGGCTGGGGTTGGTATGATAAGAAAAAATAGGCAAGAATGGCTTCTTTACAGTCTTCGGCTTCACCCAATTCAATTAAATGTGCGATGGATCCCAGGTTGTTATTCAAATTATAGTAATAAAGGTTTTTAGCCAGGGTGGCCATGTATTTAGTGCGATGGTTGAAAATATTGGCGACTTGGCGCCACATGACCGCGCCGAATCCGGCAATGGCGACAACGATGGTATAGGGATTGGATGCGGCGGTTATTTTGGAGATGGTGGCGAAAACGCTTCCGATCGCGCCACCACCGCCGGTCATACTCAGTTTGAGTTTGTCGAAGCCGGTCATTTTGACACGGGTGTTAGGAAATAACATTTCTAAGTCGGAGGCAGGAATGTTTTTGAATAATTTTAAATAGACCACGTCATTTTGATTTTCATTGTCCTGATCGGTGGCTTTTAGTTTGAGTAGTAGAAATAATCGGCGAAAGATCTGGATTTCAGTGGTTTTTTTACGCAAAAATAATCGTTGCCATTCTCGTTGAGTGGCGGTTTGCAGGGCGGAACCTCGATAGAAAACCGCAATTTCTTCAAATTCATCGAAATTCACTGAGACTTCGACGCCATAGGGTGATTTTTTGTTCAGTGCTTGGTTGAGTTCGGTGAGTTGTAGGGTTTCAAAATTGGCGCGCCCCAGCACGTGAGAGAGTTCGTCAATTAACTCCTTGAGTAAGCGATGCCGCTCAGTCGGTGCTAATGAGCGTAGCTCAAGGGTGTCGGGGTCGGGATTGAAGGGACGGTAGGCGCGTTTGAGCTTTTGTAAACTTTTGTGTGAGCGCGCATGGTAAAGATTGACGAAAATGTGGCAAATTTGTTGGAATTGTGTACTTTGTTCATCGCTCCAGTTTGCGTAAGGAATTAAATCCGCGATTAAGTCATCTTCATGTACCGGGATGAATCGTTGATACGCGGTTTCGTCAAATCGAATATTATGCATGGCAGTGGCTCGTGTGTTTTTGTCTGGGTTGGATATCTCGTCTACCGCGTGTTTCGCATGGGTCGTCCTCCCTTGGACGCGTTGGTATTTTAGGCCAAATTATTGTTTTTTTACAGTGTTATCATTATTTGATTATAAAGTAAGCGCGATTTTCAAACGCTAGGTCGCCCAATGTCGGCCATCGTTAAAGATCTCTAGATATTTGCCGTTGAGAAGAGAGTTGAATAAAATTAATTATAAAATATCAGGTTATTACCTGATAATGATTCGCCTGTCATGCCTTGTGATGGAGAGCAACTTCCAACGGCTCCAGAGGGTAGCCTAACGATAACTATGTTTTTAAAACCTCGAACCTTGCGCGGACAATTGAGTTTAATGATCGCCTTCATGGGCGGCATTGGTTTATTATGCTCCATCTTTATTGTCAATAATTATACCAAGCGTATCGAAGAGAACCAGCGGCAAGCGACCCAAGATTTAATCAAACAAGAAACCATCACCTTAACTGAAGCGCATCGCAAGTCGTTGGTTGAATTTGGGTTGCGCATTCAGAAACAAAAGGTCTTCAGAAAAGCGTTTCGTAATAATAATATTGAGCAAATCCAAGTATTACTGAACGATGAATTCCATCAATATTTTGTCACGGCCAAAGTACTTGTTATCAATAAAATATATGCATTTGATCTAGATTATCACCCATTGGCAGAATCGAGCATTGGCAATGATTATGGTCTGACATCGATGTGCTCAGCATTGGTTGATATGGCGAAACCCCGTTCGACGGTAGAGCGTATTAAACCGATTGGCCAGATGTGTTTTCAAGAGGGTCATGCATTCGACTCAATTATTGTTCCCATCAGTACCCTACGTCCCATAGGGTATTTGCAAATCATCAGTGAGCCCTATAACGTATTTAAAAAAGTCGAGCAAAAGCTCAATATGCCGCTGCGTATCGAAACCGCCAGTGGCCAGGTAGGTTATCAGTCAGAGAACTGGCAAGAGGCATCGAGCGGGAAACATATTGCGCTCATTCGCTATGTCATAAGGACCGAGGGAAAACCGGTACTTTCCTTGATTATGGCAAAAAATAATAGTGAACAAATACGTTCGTTTAATTCCTATCGTAATTTGATCATTATTGTGGTGAGTACCGTGACACTACTGGCGGTGGCATTATTTTTAATCATTTTTGAAAAGTCCATGTTAAAACCGTTGAAAGTGCTCACCAGGCACTTGGCTCAATTGCGTGAAAATAATTCGTTTTTGGGGAAGAATCTAGCATTGACGGGCAGTCCTGAAATCCAATTTCTCACCGAAAATTTTAATGATTTAACCAGCAAACTTGCGACCCTGTATCATCGGCTTGAAGATTTAGCGTTTACCGACCAACTCACGGCCTTACCGAATCGCTCTCGGCTGCAGGAAAGTCTTGATTTTTATACAACATTATGCATGAACAAACAAACGCCCTTTGCTTTGTTTATGATGGATCTTGATCGCTTTAAAACCGTCAATGATACCTTAGGTCATCAAGCCGGCGATAAATTATTGCAACAGGTGAGTGAGCGTTTATCCAGTGTTTTGCGTAAAAGCGATCACCTGGAATGGGTGAGTGAACGTGATAAAACGCGTCTGCATATGGATTTTGTGGCACGCTTAGGTGGCGATGAATTTGCTGCCGTTTTACCCACGGTGGCAAAAAGTGAGGATGCCATTGTGGTGGCCAACAAAATACTTGAGGCGATGCAGCCAGCATTCATTATAGATGGTTTTAACTTCAGTGTTGGGATTTCGGTGGGGATTGCTTTGTGTCCCTTGCATGGTAGCGATGCGGAGGCATTGATGCAGCATGCGGACGTCGCCATGTACCAGGCGAAAAACAATCAAGAAGGTTTTTCAGTGTATGATTCGAGCCAAGATGAACACAGCACCAATTTATTGACGCTAGGAGATGACCTTAGAAAAGCGATTAAGAATGATCAGCTCACGTTGGCTTATCAACCAAAGATTGATTTGCATACCAACCAGGTGGTGGGGGTCGAAGTCTTATTGCGCTGGGTGCATGAAGAACATGGTTTTATTTCACCCGATGAATTCATTCCCATGGCTGAACAAAGTGGCTTAATCAATGAAGTGACTCATTGGGTGTTACGCACCGCGCTTAAGCAAAAAGCGCAGTGGAGCCGCGACCATATCGATCTATCAGTGGCCATCAATTTATCGGCAAAAAATCTCTTGGACAAAAGTCTGCTAACTGTTATTAAGCGTGAACTGGAAATTCATCAAGTGGCACCAGAAAGCTTGTATTTGGAATTAACAGAAACAGCTGTGATGTCTGATCCAACCCATGCCATTCTAAGTTTACAACAGTTATTTGATATGGGGATTCGATTATCCATTGATGATTTTGGTACGGGGTATTCATCGCTAAGTTATTTAAAAAAATTACCCGTTGATGAAATAAAAATCGATCGATCATTTGTCATGGATATGGAGCATGATGCTAACGATGCGGTTATTGTTCAGTCAACCATTGATTTGGCACATAATATGGGATTGAGTGTGATTGCTGAGGGGGTGGAAAAAGAGCATATCCTTGCCCAACTGAGAGCGCAAGGTTGTGATCTTGTGCAAGGTTATTACATTTCTAAACCACTGGATAATAACGATCTAATAGCCTGGCTACAGGCATCAGACTGGTATCCAAGCCATTAGTTTTTGATACCTCAGTAAAGTTTTTCATTCATCCGACATTTTGCACCCGAGCATGTGAAAATCGCGAAATAATTTGATCTCGCATGGGTTTTTCTTCGCTCGGCAATATCTCAGTATGACGCTCGTTCAGAAAAACCCATGCGAGATCAACAAGATCACGGAAGATCGTATGTCCAGGTAGCAAATTAAGCGGGTATGCGACGGAGGTTTTTAGGTTGAATCTTGTGTGCTAAATTAGTATGTTGATGAGGTCATTCAAACGCTAATGCTTAGCAAATATATTTTTTTCATGTATATTCCTAGCGGACTGGATGAGTATTTTAATCGGCGTATTTTTTATACCTAAATGAAAACTATTGATTGGGAGGCATGTTTTAGCCACATCGTCGATTTAGGCTGGACATATAAATTCATCAATATTAACATGGGATTTATTATAATATTCGAGCGATGACCGTTACACTTACATAACGAGCGTGGTAGACATCGGGCTTCCTAAGCGGAAGCGGGGGTGGAAACCAAACTGCAAAACAACGAAAATAGAGATACTGATTTCTTATCGTTACCCAGGGGCATACCAGGATGAAAGTGAGTCAAATACTTAAGCAAAAAGGGCTGGAAAGCTATAGCGTTAAGGCAGATCAATTGTTAACCCATGCCGTCGAGTTAATGACAGACAATAAAGTGGGTTCGGTTATTGTGACCAGCGAAGATGGGGGATTGGCAAGTATTGTTACCGAACGCGATGTGATGTATGCGGCACGTAAATATAATGCGGACCTTTCTCAAGTAAAAGTAAGCGATGTCATGGCACCGGAATTGGTGACATGTACCGGGGAAGAAACACTTGAGCAAGCCATGGATATTATGATGAACAACTCGACAGGCCACCGGATACGACATATCCCTATGGTAAACGATGGAAAACTTGTTGGTGTTATTTCCATCGGTGATATTGTTGAATCACTCTTAAACAAGGCGAAGTTCGAAAACAAGTTGCTTAAGAGCTATATTAAAAACTGGCCTGAAACAGAAGAAGGGTAACAATAAATATACAGGGCAACTGATTCTCAAGGCGTTGCTGGCCTTGAGAATACGCTTAGTGACCCTCAACCTGCAGGTGGTTCTCATTAGCGAAGTCCATTAAAAATGAAAATAACATGGGCTCCTCATTTTCTAGGCTTTTGTCTAATACCACACAGTTCACACCTTCCACCGTCGCCATTTTGACTTTTGGGTGAAATTTGATGCGGCGTCCGGGAGCCGGGCTGCCAACCGCTGTGGTCAACCGTTGTGCCCAATCGCTTGGGCGAAAATTGCGCCCATCTTTTGTTATTCCTTTGATAACGAACTTTCCAGTGAAATCGCTTTGTATCATTTTCTAAACCATGAAAGTGAATTTTATCTGACAAGGTGTACGGTTATTTGTTGAGTCTTAACTTACACAGCGTATTACACGACACCCATAAATTTATCGGTTATTTTTTATTCCTATCAGCAAACAATATTTTCCCCCATCATACCATGATAAGTTCGCGACAATTGACTTAATTTGATCCTGTTAGTTAGCTCTTGTTATGCCATTGCTGTCTAAATGTGCTCAATGGATGGGAAGGTCTGCTTAGCACTTCATTTATTGTGGAATAAAATGCATCATCTAGAATTCAAATTCTGAGTGTGAAAAAATCTCGACCCTAATGATGTGAGCTAGTATAACTAAAGGCTTGTACCGAAAAACGTCTGTATGAGATTTATTTAACGATCGCATTTATTGCCGACATTGGTCGATGGAATTTCCAATATCATTTACATATATATTATAGCAGTCTGCTCATGTAAATTTCTCGTAAATCTTGTGACTTTTGAGGATTAATTTCGATTCCTTAGATAGTTTGGCGGAGTTTGCTTGTGTTCTGATACAAGTGAACATCGGTTTGTGGGTACGGAATAGAAATGTTTTGTTTATCAAATATGACTTTTGTCATGCGTGTGATATCCCAATAGACAGTCCAATAGTTGGGGGTTTTAGTCCATGGGCGGCAAATAAAATTCACGGAAGAATCGCCGAGTTCATGTACTTTTATGACGGTCTCCGGGTTAGCTAATACTAAGGGATGGTTACGAACAATGTTTTCAAGAATGGCTTGTGCTTTATCAATATCATCGTCATAACCAACACTAAATACCATGTCTACGCGGCGTTCTTTGTTAGCTGTCGCATTGGTTATGACACCGCTTAAGACACTATTGTTTGGTATCATAAGCACTTTATTATCGAAGGTAGTAATAGTGATCGATACCAGGTTGAGGGAAACCACTTTTCCTGCAACCCCGGCAACTTCTACGCTATCTCCTACATCAAAGGGGCGAAATACCAAAATCATTATGCCGCTAGCCACGTTGCCTAAGGTATTTTGCAAAGCAAATGCGATGACAAAGCCAGCCGCCCCAATCACGGCGAGGATAGGGCCGATATTGATTTCCAGCGCAGATAAGCCAACCAGTACCCCGATCATCAAAACAAGACGCTGGATTGTCTTGCTGGCAAATTCTCGCAACAATTGCGATACATTAAAGGAAACGGACATGGCTTTGCGCAATGTTTTACCAGCGATGCGTGATAGTATCCAAAATGCAAATAATGTGGCGAGGAAAATACCGATATTTTTTAACCATCGTATTCCGCCTTCTTCTGAGATCAGCCAGCCACTAAGGGTTGCCCAGACGGTCATGATATCGAAAACATCAACTTGAAGTCTGGAGATGGCGTCGATATATAATCGATGCTCGCTTGTCGGGCTTGCTTGGCCTTCTTTGGTGCCGGATTTTTTATCGAGTTCATCAAGCACAATGTTAGCGCGATCAGTTAGCGCAATACGGGCATTTCGCAACTGCGTGATGTCGCCTAATAACTCAGACTTTACCTCGATGGTGTCTTCAACGGTTTTTGCAGCGTGTTCGATGCCCTGTTTCACTGTTTCGGTCGTTTCTTTGGCTTTTTCAATTTCTGTATTTTTATATTTGACTGCAATTTCGGTATGGCTTATTTGATGTACTTTTGTTTTTAATAGTGCCATCCATGTGTTTGCTTCGATGACTAACTCTTGTTTGGTTAATGGCTTTATCAACAATTTAAGCTCATTGATGGGGATATTGGGGTCAGTGGCAGAAATGGCGCTGTAAAGCGTATCCTCATTGGCCAACACACCGCTTGATATAATCAGTGTAACGACTGACATCAATAAAATGCAGCTGCGGATAAGCCAATCATTGATAAGTTTTATCATGTATGTTCCTGTATCAGCTAAAAAAGCAGGCTGAGTGTTGGGTCTTTTAGGCAGTACAAGCTAGCCGAGTAATGAGACGCAAAACATCATCTGCTTACCGTGATTTTGTGCTAACAGTTGTTTGCGCTGAGCGAGGTTTCTACAATATAAGAGAGTGTGTAAAAAAAGTAGGTTTTATTTTTTTTAGGAGGCTCTTTGGCCGCTGTGGTATCTCGGTTATTAAGATAATATATGAGCTGCTATAACGATAGGAGTTCCAATCATAGCGATTAATGATTGTCCAGTTGCAATGTTTGAGTCGTCATGTAAAACGAGTTTGATCGGTGGATATTATGTGTGTATTTTTGCTTTTTTACTGATTATTTTGCTGTATTTGTCAATATTCACTGTTATTATCAAAGCAAGATATTGCTAAATTTTACCTCTTAAAGAGGATTATGACGAGCAGGGTTAGCAAGCAGTTATTATGGAAAAATTGTTCGACATTATTACCAATTTTTATCAAGCGAGTGGGCGTCCAGAGCAGTTATTGGGCTTATTATCCGAGCAGATGAGAGATCTATATGGCGCTTGTGCGACAGCTTTAGTGTGTAAGGAGCAATTGCCCACGCATTCATGTCGGATTATTGCGCTGTACGATCATACGGGAAAAACCGTCGTAGAAAATTTTTCGCTAGATGCGACTCATTCAGAAAACCAGGTCTTTACGGATAGCTTTTTAGACGAATTATTAAGCCCAACGTCTCCTATTATTCATAAGGGGAAATCGCCTGGTATTCATCCAATTTTTGCCTCGGTGTTTGATGACTATATGGATGCGATTACTTTTCCGTTATACCAGCCCAATGGAGCCTACCGTTGGTTAGTTATATTGTTTACTTCTGCGGGAAAAGTAGACAAAGTGAATGTTGAGCGTAGTTTATTGCTGGCGACATTGGCAATCAATTATGTGGCCAATGTGGTTGATGCTCGTCGGTTGCAAGAAGCCAATCAATGGATTGAAAAAGAACTAGAAGCACTGGGGAAAATCCAAAACTTGCTGTTACCACAAGACTTGACCAATATCCCTGGCATCAAAGTTAGCAAACGTTTTGTGCCGCATGCCTATGTTGGTGGTGATTATTATGATGTTGCTCATCTTACCCCATTATTTGACTTGGATGATGGAAGTGAAAATGCGAATATGTGGGGTTTTATGGTGGCGGATGCATCGGGTCATGGGGCGGCGGCGGCCGTAGAAATTGCCATGTTTGATGCGATTATTCGGACCTATCCACCGAATTTTGAAGCAGGACCCGCTGGCTTGTTAAACTATGCCAACAAATATTTTTTTACCCGCATGTTACGTGGTGGTTTTATTACCGCCATTGTCAGTGGTTATCACGCGGGTGAACATCGCTTTAGTTATGCGAATGCGGGCCATCCTGCCCCGATCTTAAAAACAGAAAAAAATCCGGGTGAATTGTTGCGGCTGGATAATCAGGTGGGGATTCCTTTGGGGGTTTTGAAAGAGCAGCATTGGCAAAATACCGAATATCCCATGTATCCAGGTGATACCGTCATATTTTACACGGATGGCATCATTGAAGCGGCCTCTCCAAGCGGTCATCAATTTGGTTTACTGCGATTAGAAAGCATTATTAGGGATTGTGGCAATGAACCGGAAACCCTATTAGCTGCGATCGAAACGGAGCTATTAGCCCATCAACAAGATACCTTACAAAATGATGATCAGACGCTGTTGATTATTCAGGCGCAAGAGTAACAAAAAAGGAAATGATCATGCGGCCGTTAATTTTACGACTCGATATTTCTGGGCAACCATTAGGTTGGGTGCAGTGGCAGGATGCGGCCGTATTGTATATGATAGGCAAGGTCGTTTGGACAGCTGGGGAAAAAGTATTGTGCATCCGTGGTGGCCGTAACCGATTTACTAATCAACAAACAGTGATGAACATTCATTCCATTGTTGCCTGCCGGGGGATGACGGCAGTAAATAAGTTCTCGCTTGTGCCGCCGTTGAATAATCGGGAATTGTTTCGCCGTGATAGGCACATGTGTTTATATTGTTTGGATTTGTTACCGGATGATAAATTGACACGCGATCATGTGCACCCGATATCACGAGGCGGGTCAAATAACTGGACCAATGTTGTGACAGCTTGCCGACCATGTAACGAAAAAAAAGGCGCGCGCACCCCTGATGAGGCCAATATGAAATTGCATGCCGTGCCGTATCCCCCTAATTTTGCGGAATGGTTAACGTTGCGCAACCGGCGTATTTTGGCGGATCAAATGGCATTTTTGAAAACACGATTCGTGGCAAGACATGAACGTCACTTGTTTCGCGGGCCAAAATGAGCTTTTTGTGAAGTAGTTCACCGATAAACAAAAATTTTTTGTGTATTATCGATTGTTATAGCCAGTGATTTTCCGGTGGATAATACGCATTGTCTCCTTTTTTTGGGTTTCGCCAAGCAAATATAGTTGTTTTTGTAACTTCTTGATGAGCACAACCTAAAACGATTGTTCGCGCCTTTCCAGCAGGGAAATCAGTGGTTAAAAAATGATAAGATTTATTATTTTTGCTGCAATGAGGCTATCTTATGAGCAAACGGATTGTGATTTTATGTGATGGAACCTGGAATGAGCCTGAGCGAAAAAAAGGCCAAAAAGTCCCCTCAAATGTGCTAAAAATGGCGCGTGCTATTCAAGCGAAAGGCCGTTCTGATTCGCTGGAGCAAGTGGTTTTCTATGATCAAGGTATTGGTACGGGAACCGTAGGCTGGATTGATAAATATATTGGTGGTGCCACGGGTCTTGGTATCTCCAGAAACATTACCGAATGTTACCAATTTATTGCCAACAATTATGCGCCGGGCGATGAGATTTTTTGTTTTGGTTTTAGTCGTGGCGCTTATACGGTACGCTCACTGTGTGGTATGTTGGAAGCCGTAGGCTTGCTTGCCAAACAGGATTTAGGTTTCACTCAACAAGCCTATCGATATTATCGGACAAAAAATGTTCGACGCGCATCGCATCCATTCGCTCGAAAGATGAACAATTTGACGATTACCCGTCCTGTCGTTAAATTTATTGGTGTGTGGGATACTGTCGGGGCACTGGGCGTGCCGGTACCTATTTTAAAACAAATTTCTCACAAATTTTGGGTTGGATTTCACGATACGTCTTTGTCGGATATTGTTGAAAATGCTTTTCATGCGGTAGCGATTGATGAACGACGCGGCACTTTTGCGCCAGCGCTTTGGACTAATCACCAAGGGCAAAGAAGAGTTCAGCAAGTTTGGTTTACCGGCTCGCATCAAAATGTTGGTGGTGGTTTTAAGTCCACGGGATTGTCGGATATGGCTTTTTACTGGTTAGCTAACCGAGCCAAGGAATGCGGTCTGATCTTAAGTGATGACTATTTAACAGCCAATATTCATCCGGATTTTATGGGGACAATTGAAAATTCCTATTCTTTGTTTTACAAGGTGCTGGAAAAATTAAGAATGCCAGCGTTACTTAGAAATATCGGGAATGAAAATTATACCGGTGAAATGATCCACGAAAGTGTGTTAGCTCGAATAAAAAATGACAAAAAATATACACCAACAAACATTCTAGGGGATAGAAAACACGTTAACAATCTCATAATCACACGTAATGGTCGTGATTACGTAGCGCGTGATGGCGTTGGTATTCCCATTTTTAGAGAGCGTAAACTAACACGGATTACGGGTGGGGATACACCTGCGAAATTGGCCATTGGCGGGCAGCCATCCATGGCATGTGAAATCATTGATTGCAATCGTACCGGAGGTGCCAAACTGCGGCTGACCAGTCCACTCCAACCCGGGGAGAATGCAGACATTGAGTCGTCTAACGTCGGTCAAAAAAAGTGTCAGGTGGTGTGGCGTCATAACGAAACCATGGGGGTACGTTTTATTGGTTAATTTATTTCACAATTAATGTCATCGAAAATTTAGGTGCAGAATCGGAACTATTTATGGGGTTTACTCATCGGCGTCTTGGGTTGGCTAGCCGGCTGGTACTCGCATAGCTTTGTTATATTGTCTGAGTCACTTGAAAAAATCGATTATTCAGTATTGCAACAGACTTTACCCATGACTCCAGTAACAATAAAAAGATTGGAAGAACAACGAGACCATCCATCTATGGAACCTCAACAGCGCTCATTATCCGCCATTGAGAAATTCACCAGGTTACTACGTAATGATCAATTTGATGCCGCCTTAGCGCTTTATACGCAAGTTCATGAAGCCAACCATGAGCAAGAGCAACTAAGCTATCGCCAAACACTTTTTGCTTTCGTTAAAGAGCTCAATCAATTGGGTGAAGTGGCCAAGACACTTGAGCTGTTAACAGCGCTTTATCCTGTCGAGTATAAAAACTTGAACTATATGTTGCGCTTTGCGGATGCTTTGAAACGAAATTCCTTATTCCCAAAATATATTGATATTTTATATGAAGCCAAAGCGCTTGCCTTTCGTGACCAAGAGATTGCTCAGGTGACCCACCGAATACGACAGGCGGCTAGCGATTTTGCCGAGCAGCTGGCGGCACAAAAAGACCATACGACCTTAAAGCACTTGTATCAAAAGTTAATCGCGCTTGAGCCGAGTTATGCGCCTTATTATATCGAGATGGCGAAAATTCACTTAGCCCTCAATGAAGACGATGCGGCTTATGAAACCATCAGCTTGGTTAAACATGTGGCAGAGGTTGAAGCACAAGTCACCGATATTTTATTAAAACTAGAAAGTAAAACCACCCAGGCATCCGCCTCCAGCGCAACCATCATTAGCATGGATCGCCATGGCGCACATTATATTGTGACGGTCACCTTAGATAATGCGGTGGAAGCCCGCTTGTTGTTAGATACGGGGGCTTCACTGACGGTTATCAAACCGGATATTGTACAAGCCGTGGTTGCTGATTTAGCCAGCGATGCGCAACTCCAGACTTTTAATACCGCAAATGGTCGCCGACAAGCGCCAGTGCTGGTGTTGAATAGTTTGAGTATCAGTGATGAAACTGTCTATGATATCGCCATTGGTGTCTTTGATTTGGGTGCCACGCCTGGCATTGATGGTTTATTGGGCATGAACTTCTTAAAGCATTTTCGGTTTTTTGTTGATCAAAAGAACGCCGAGTTACATTTGCTAACGCGAGACTGAGTACAATAAATCATCAAATGAGAGAATTCTCAAGGTAATACCCAGCGTTCTGGAAATAAAGTTGCATTAGTCTGCACTTTATTAAAAAATAACGCTTATTTTGTTTCTCAGTTCAGGCAAACATCAATGAACAATACCCAACTACCTAATTACTCGTTAGCCTATTATTCAGGGGATCGTAAAACAGGTTCCGTGACAATCATTAACCATCAACATGGCAAGACATCCACCAATCACCTGCCCATCGATCCAGCCAGTCAATTAGACAAATTACGCAAACCGGTTTTAGTGGGTCTTGATGAGGCAGATCAGGTAATATTGTTTGACCCAGCAAGCAAACAAATCCGCATCCAAGCTGGTTTTCCTGCAGACACGTTTCCGGCGCATATTTATCCGGAACCAAACACCCATCGTGATTGGTTTATGAATGATGGGGATAAAGAATCAGGCAACGATACCGTGAACTGTGGTGAGTCAGGGTCGTCAGTGACGGTCATTGAAAATACTGCGAGTCGTCAAGCAAACTTTCTTAAAACCATTTGTGTGGGTCGTGGCCATCATCAAGCAGCTTTTGCAGGGCCATCGGCGACCATGCCTGATGTCGCGCATCGCGCTTATATCAGTAATTTAACCGATGGAACCATCTCGGTGATAGCCAATAACCCCAATGAAACTGAAAGTTATCTAACTTTATTGGACACGATTAATCTTTGTCAGCCAGAAAAAGAACAAAACCCAGATCAAAGTACACCCAATAATGCGTTCCCACATGGCTTAGTGTATTCGCCGTTATCTGGTAAGTTGTATTGTTTAAACAATGGTTATGGCAATATTGCGGTGATTAATCCTGCGAATCATCAGATCGAAGCACGTATTCCGTTTAAAGGCCATAGCAATCTGTTTGGCTCACCTGACGGGCGCTATTTGATTGGGCGTGGTGCGGATCGTAAATCAGATGCGGATCATGTGATTGCCAAAGTGAGTGTGTTTGATACGGTCAATAATACAATCACTGATTCGGTAGAATTGCAAGATATTTATATTAGTAAATATTTCTTCAACTGCGAAGGTAGTAAACTATATTTAACCACAGCAAGTTCCGGCAGTCCTGAACAGCAACAAAATTTGCAAGCCGATGTCTTGTTGGTATTTGACATGACAGCGCTGCCGAAAATTAAATTAATGGACCAAGTCAAGCTCGGCTCTGCACCAGGTACCTTAGATTTTCTCGTGCAAGATGGCAAAACAACATTGGTATTTTCCTCTAATTCTGAGGAAGGCGTTGTCGCCGTTGTCGATGGCAATAGCAATGTGTTATTAGACAAAATACAAGTCAATAATGGCACCAATCATTCACGTTTATGGACCTTGAGTCGCGCCTAAATTCTGCTTGAGAATATATACCTAAATGGGTTACGTGATAACTATAGATCTGGCCATTGATATCCAGTCGAGTTTAGGACGCCCAGCTCAGGGGTTGGGTTTTGTTTCAAACACTTTCATTCTCATGGATGAAAATGCAGAGCGTATAGGGATATATTCACAGCGTGTTTTGAAACAAAACCCAATCCCTGAGCCTTCGTCTCGCGGTGCAATCACAAGTTGATGTCTGGATATCAATGGCCAGATCTATAACTAACCCATTTGGCCCGCCATCTTTTTCCAGTCCTAAAAACGATACTTAAGGCCAAAACTAAGCAGTCGAACGATTTGCTTGTCTATTTTATAACGTTCAATTAACAACAAAAAAGAAGTGTTGTCATTAATGAGTGAGGGAACTTCTGAACCCACACCAAACATAATATCGACACCATTACGGCTGATCCGTATATTATTCATGTCGGGTAAATGAAGTCTGACATCGGTATGCCAGCGAAATAGCCCGACATTAGTTAACAGCGAAAAACCCTCATCGAAAATCCATCGCCATTGACCGTTAATGATCCATCCTTCCGCGAGCACAGGATGTTCAGCAGTCATTTCATCGATTATCGATTGATTGATGACACCATTGATTGTTGTTTTTGAATCAATATCACCTAAATCAAGGTAAGCCGTTTCGATCGAGAAATTCGATGTTAATTGTCGTCCCAGTAATAACTTAAAGGCAGTACTGATTGGGCGAGTATCGGTATCAACTTGATAACCTTGAGCAATGAGTTTATTGGCTAAGGCCTCCATGTTTTTACTATTATGGGCTTCACCTAATGTGCCTGCGGTATACCAATAGGGTTTAAAGTGATCTTCTGCCTGGCTAGTGCTTGTCATGATCCACATGAATACGCACAACAAGCCGGTCCGGATATTGACGAAACGCCAACCCACCGCCAAGGATAAAAAAAGCAATAGGATCATAAGCAGATACGGACCGAAGGCACCGCTACCCCCTGAGCCACGTATGATTATCGATTGTCCGTTGATGCTAATGGATACGGTCGCGGTATTAGAATCATCCAACCCATCATTCACTTTAAAGCTAAATTGATCACTGCCATTGCTATTTGATGTGCTGGTATAAGTAAACGTGCCGTTAGATTCGTTGATTTGCACATTACCTAAGCGTGGAACGGTGACTAGGCTATATTTTAAAATGTCTCCGTCGGCGTCTTCAGCAAACAGTTGTCCTTGCATAGTTTGTTCTACATTGACCTCAATGCGGCTATTTGAGGCTTCAGGTGAGGCATTGCCATTGACTGAAAAAACCGATAAATGATTGACTCGAAAACTGACTAAGCCATTGAGCATGTCGACAAACAAAATATCTTCGGGTTTAATGGTTGCCGCTTCCCCTCGTTCAAAAGAGGCCAGGTCTGAGGCCTGGGCGATTTTAGCCAGGCCACTTTGAAGATCACCCGGACTGACCCGCCCCGTATCAAAGGGCAAGCTAATAATCATTTCACGAAGGAATTCGCCAGCCACAGATTCATCGACGTCGACAATCTGATTATTACCATCGATAATATTGAGATTAACATCGACGATGACACCTTTACTCGCAGAGGCCTGTTTATTGTTGTTGGTCGAGAGTCGTTCAACTTCCAATATTGCCGTCAATACACCGCTGGATACCGCCGAAATATTGATACCATTCGCAGGTAATGTAACAGTGATGGTATCACGTATTGTTTCGTTACTGGTTGAATCACCACCGAAACTCACCTCAAATCCTCCCCCCACATCGACGATGGTACTGTCAGCGATGGATTCACTTTCGCTTTGCTCTCGCTCTGTTTCTAGCGGTTGATAATCGGTTGCAAACACGACTTCTCCACTCGAATTTAACAATAAAACCGTCATGAATAGATCCTGTTCAAATTGTGCAATCACGCGGCTTGCGGTGGTGGTGATTTCTATCGGGTCCAAAGGTACGGTACCTGTCAGCGCGGTAACCGAAAAACCACTTAAATCGATATTCAATTCAGTTTCAATAAATGTAATGGTTGGACTGGCATCGGTTAGCTCCTCTGAAACCTTATAGACTGGCGGTCGTATCAAGGATAAATCAACACCACTGATATCACCAGTAAGATTAAAGCCTGCCCCTGAGTTATCGCTAAAAGCAGAGAGATAACCCGCTGCACGCACGGCTATTTTGTCGTAAACACGACCGAGGGTGAGCCCAAAACTATAGTCATTGCTAGCATTGTCATCACCGGTAATACTGATGGGGCCTATTTCAGTAGGACCGTTGTTATCTGAGGAGTAAGCAAATAACTCGGCGGTATCGCCGTCTTGTAACCCGAATAAACGGCCACGAATACTCGCCCCCGCACGATTTAGCGTAACCACCTGGTTATCAGGGCACGTCTCACTGTTGTCCCTCATTCTAAAATCCGTACCGGACAACTCTATTAGGGAATGATTATTCGCGCTGATGGAAAACTGATAGTCTCCGTTGGTTAAGCGAGGCAGCAGTAATTCAAATCGCCCATTATCGTCCGTGACTGTTTTTCCTTCATCAAAGAAGCGTACTTGAATCACAGCAGCTGATACAGCAATATCTGTATCATCAACGACCACACCACAGTATCGAATCAACGGTACGTTATAAAGTAATGGGCTACTCACCATTGATATATCGGTTTGACTGAGATTACTGGCATTGACACGGAACGGTACGAAGCTATCCACTAGGGTCGCATTCAGCGTTACCACGGTCGGGTTGCCAGTGGTCTCATTGTCTATCGCTACGGCTTGAGTTGGTAGCGTGGCAATATTACCAGAAATATCCACAACCCCTGCTGTATCGATGACTTCAAATGCGATTTGGTCACCCGCCGCTGCACCTGACACAGAAACAGCGATTTGTTCACCCGATAAAATATTACTTTGCTCTACGCTTAGCAACATGGGTACATCGATAAAAAATCGCTCACTTGAACCGTTGTTGACATCACTGATCGTCACTTGATAGCGACCGGCAAAGGCACCCGTTGTGGGGGCAACAAAACGAAATCGTCCGGCACCTTCGTCAATAATATCACCACTCACATCGACACTGGGGCCGGTGACACTGGCTTGAAATACACCACTACCACTACTCGCTTGAATCTCGATCTTGCCACCGCTAGGGAGCACTTGCACTTGGTTTAACGTTTGTCCGGTACTGTCGGTTAATACCACATCAGAAATGATCACCGGCGCCGCAGCCACTGTGACATTAAAACTCTGTGTCATGCTAGAAGTTCCGTCACTCACCGTCACGGTTATTGTCGAGCTACCGCCCTGTCTTCCGACGGGAATCAAGTTCAACACTTTCGTTAAGCCACTGCCATTAACAATCATATTGCTGTTAGGTAATAGTGTTGTGTTACTGGAAGTCAGGGTCACGGTTAATTCTGCGGCTAGACTATCGATATCATTCACTATTACAGAGAGGCTGACAGGAACGCTCGCCTGGGTCGTTTGGTCGACGATCACAGTCAACTCGGGTGTATCATTGACGGGCAACACATTGATTGTCACGATAGCCTCGGAAGAATCAACGTTACCATCATTCACTTTAAAGCTAAAACTGTCGGTGCCGTTGAAATTGGCCTGAGGTGAATAAATTAAGTTAGGCGCCTCTCCACTAAGTTCTCCATGCCGAGGGTCACTTAGTACAGTATAAGTGAGCGCATCGTTTTCAATATCACTTGCACTCAAGTTAATAGTAAGCTCTGTATCTTCGTCTGTTTGTACCGTTTGAGCACTTGCCACTGGCGCATCATTGACACTGGTGATGCGGATGGTAACCGTTGCCGTATTGGATAATCCGCTTTCATTATCGAGCACGGTATAAGAAAAACTGTCATTGCCAATATAATTTTCCGCAGGCTCATAGGTAATCGTCCCATCATTATTAACCACCGAGCTACCATGATTGGTATTGGAGACAATCGCTATTGAGCTAGCCTCCAAGCTACCATCAATGTCACTATCGTTGGCGATCACATCAATGGTAACGGTGGTATCTTCAGCGGTGGTGACACTATCATTATTTGCCAGTGGATTGTCGTTTTGTGCTTGAATGGTTAGCGTGACAGTGGCCACATTAGAACTAAGGCCGAGATTATCCTTCACCTGATAACTGAACGAATCACTCCCATTAAAATTAGCCCCAGGGGTAAATGCAATAGCCCCTGTCGTCGCATTCACTACCGTCGTACCATGGGCTGGTGAGCTCACTACCGTGACACTCGTCATATCCAGCGATCCATCAACATCACTATCATTGCCTAATACGTTAATGTTGTGAGCAACATCTTCAACTATGGTGACGACATCGTCCAAGGTAACTGGCGCATCATTAACCGGTGTTATGGTGACGTTTACCGTTGCTTTATTGGAGGTACCTTGGTCATTGTCTTGAATCACATAGGTGAAACTATCTGCGCCATTAATATCAGCATTGGGTGTATACGTGATGAGGCCAGTTATCCCGTCAATGCTTGTAGAACCCTGGGATGATTGATCGGTAATAATTAACGAACTTAAATCAAGTGTCCCATCGATATCAGTGTCATTATCGGCAATGGATATTGGTACCGACTGGTCTTCATTTGTGGTTATTGAATCATCCGTTGCAACGGGAAGATCATTGACATCCGTCACCGAAACAATAACGGTGGCAGAATTAGATGTTCCAGAATTTTGATCATTGATGGTATACGTGAAAGTATCAGAACCGTTGAAGTTATTGTTTGGTGTGTATTCGATAGAGCCGGAAACGATAACGGAATTACCGTTAATTGGTGTCTTGGTGATAACAATAGTGTTGTTATCAACGCTATCACCGGTATCAATATCCGTATCGTTACTGGCGATATCAATGGTCACCAGGGTATCTTCATTCGTGCTTGCGGTATCGCTAATCGCCTGGGGAGCGTCATTCACTGCCTCTACCGTAATGGTCACCAGGGATTTGGCTGTTACACCGTTGTGAATATCATCAACCGTATAGGTAAACGAATCTGTCCCATTAAAATTTGCATTGGGTGAGTAGGTAATTGCACCTGATCCGGTATCGAGACGGGTGCTACCATTGGTTGGTGCATCAATAATTGTTACGCTAGCGGGGTTAAGTGTACTATCGGTATCACCGTCGTTAGCTAATACATTAACAGTCACACTCTCGTCTTCATTGGTTGAGGCGGTATCTGCATTCGAAGTTGGTGCTTGATTTTTAATGGTAAATATCAAACTGGTGTTATTATTAATGCCTACATAGCTATTACCGGCACCATCATCAATGGCATCGGCACCGATATGCACATAATAGGATTGCAGGGGGGTGAAATTAGCGACTGGATTAATGGTAACGATGCTATTGCTAATCGTTGTATTCGCAATAGCTATCGATTCAAGCAGGCTATTATCTGCAAGGTTGCGAATATCAATGGTCGTTGCCGCACCTGAACCCGCAACGACTGTCTCACTAAAATTAAGCACTAAGTTATCAGAAAAAGAAACCGTTGTCTCACCATTGACTGGAGAACTACTGGTTAACGAAGGTGGCGTAGCATCAACAACGGTTAGGCTAAAGCTTTGCTCTACACTTGCGCTACCATCATTAACTCGCAGAACTACGCTATGGGGTCCGACCTGATCATGGGTTGGTGTTCCTGTTAATACGCCGGTGTTTGCTGTAAAAGCCAGCCAGTCAGGAATCGTTGGTGCAGATAAGGTTAGTGTGTCGCCTGCATCAACATCGATTGCCACAAAAGTATAACTGTAGGTGCCGCCCTCGTTAACTGTAGTGATGGCTGTTGAACTAATCACTGGAATATCATTAGCAGCGGTCACCGTAATGGTAAAGCTTTCGGTTGATGCCGCAGCAGAATTTTCCCCGCCGTCGCTTACGGTCAAGGTCACCGCCTCCGATGTGGTCACACCATTGGCTGGTGTCCAAGTGACCACACCGGTACTGGAAACGCTCATACCACTGGGCGCATTACTGAGCGACCACGTTAAGTGGGTTCCATCATTGGCATCATCGACATCGGTCACTGAGGCGGTATAGGTATAAAGTACATCTTCTGTTGCGGAGGTGCCTGCCGTACT
>Ga0316204_10003902_pt1 | contig 28300 bp, 30 predicted proteins | sample 6monrhotite_MG_2_FD_205661 | JGI IMG/M metagenome (GOLD analysis project Ga0316204, IMG submission 205661) | Microbial mat bacterial communities from mineral coupon in-situ incubated in ocean water Damariscotta River, Maine, United States -... | ecosystem: Environmental > Aquatic > Marine >...
GTTCTACGCCATCTTGTTCAAATACCTGACTGACTGGTTCGATGATCAGGCCAATCACTATGCCAATGGCAGCTATGGTGGCGGCCCGATGGGATTTGAATTCATGCATTCAGACAATGGCGATGCCTAATCCGACGCCGCTTCAATCAGCTCCACCGCCTGGGTGACATCAGAAAATTGCGACTGGAACCAGCTCACAGCATCGCCCATTTCCAATGCCTGGATGCCAAGCGCGCTGGCAGCGGCCAAACCGGTGGACGCGGCAGCGCCCAGAATCGCGGTCGACACGCCGCGGCGGCGCATAACAAAACCGGCGACATGGCGCAGGCCTGTAAACAGCCATTTTGATCCGAAAACCCGCACCGCACCGCCAATAATCAGGGCAGCGCCGGCGGAGACGAGCACGACGTCCATTTGCGTTGGTAGATAGTCCATTTCAACCTCCCCTGTTGGTGAAGGCAGAAAACACCGGGCCAGTTGAGCGCAAGCTGAAACCCGCACTCATCCCGCATTCATGTGTCGCTAATCCTGTTCGGCGAAATTCCCGCCCGGCGGAGAACCGGAACAATAGGGCCAGTTCGGATCGCCCGGACCATTGCCTTCGCAGGTGGACGGTCGGCCTTCATAAGGCGTGATACAGCCCGACAGGGCGAGCGCCCCGGCAGCGGCCAGTAAGATAACGCTGATACGCTTGAACATGAGATCCCCTCTCAGCCCCGACTGTCGGAGCCCTTGCATGGTGCGACAGGCATTGGGGTCGCGCAAGGGCGCGTTCACAAGTTTCGCCACATTCACGCCGCCTTAACGCCGTCAGGCGATCAAGCTTGTGGGGTTTATGAAGCTCCACCCCGACAGGAGACCTGGCATTTGAGCGGCAAACGCAAACCACCCGCACCCTGGCGTCGGCGTCAGACCCCATCACGCCGGCCGGCTACCAAAAGCGGTTCCGGATTCAGCTGGATGCGTCTGGTTTTGTCCGTCGCCGTCATCGGCTTTCTGGCCGCCGCTGCCTTTGTCGTCGCCATCACCCGCGATCTGCCGAATGTTTCGGATATCGAACTGGCCCAGCCTCGCCTTGGCGGCGAGGTCTACCTGGATCGCGACGGACAGGTCATCGCCCGACGGGGCGCCAGCCGCGGCGCATCGCTCAGCGTTTCCGAATTACCCGATTATCTGGTGGATGCAGTGCTGAGCGTTGAAGACCGCCGCTTTTATGACCATTCCGGCATTGATCTGCGCGGTATCGCCCGCGCCATGCTCGCGAATCTGCGCGCCGGACGCGTTGTCCAGGGCGGCTCAACCATCACCCAGCAGCTGGCAAAAAATCTGTTTTTGACGTCGGACCGGACCTTTGTCCGGAAAATCCAGGAAATGGTCCTCGCCTGGCAATTGGAACAGCGTTTCAGCAAGGATGAAATCCTCGCCCTCTATCTGGACCGCGTCTATTTCGGCGCCGGAGCCTATGGCGTTGAAGCCGCCGCCCAGCGCTATTTCGGCAGCTCTGCCCGCAGCGTGGAACTCGGTGAAGCTGCGCTTCTGGCCGGATTGCTGAAAGCCCCGTCGCGTTACTCACCCGCCAATGATCTCGAACGCGCCGCTGCACGCGCGACCGTTGTACTCGACCTGATGTTCGAAACGGGGCGTATCACCGAGGAAGAACGCATCGAAGCCGCCCAGATCCCCATTCGCGTCGCCCGGGCGGCCTCGACCCCCGGTTCCGGTTATTTCATCGACTGGATTGAATCCGAGGCGCGCGAACTGGCAGGCGACCGCGAGCTCGACATTGTCGTCTTCACCACATTGGACATCGACGCCCAGCGTGCCGCCGAAAATGCTGTCCGTACCGTCATGACCAATCCCGAAACCGCTTTTGGTGCAGATCAGGCCGCGCTGGTTGCGCTGTCCGGCGAAGGCGAAATTCGCGCCATGGTCGGCGGCATCGACTATGCGACCAGCCCCTATAACCGCGCCATTCTGGCCCGCCGCCAACCGGGCTCAGCCTTCAAGGCCTTTGTCTATACGGCTGCCTTCGAGGGCGGTTTGCGACCCGGTGATGTCCGCGATGACATGCCCGTCTCCTGGGGCAGTTGGTCACCGGAAAACTATAATGGTCGCTATTCCGGCCCGATGACGCTCGAGACCGCCTTTTCACGGTCCTCGAATGTTGTCGCCGCGCGCGTCGCCGAGGAAACCGGGCATGGCTTCATTGCCCAGCTGGCCCGGCGTCTGGGCATAGAGAGCGAGATCCGGGTCGACCGGTCCATGGCACTGGGGTCGTTTGAAGTCACGCCGATCGAACTGGCAACGGCCTATACCGCTTTTGCCAATGGCGGACGCCGCGCTCATTCCCACGCCATTGAACGCATCGAAACGGTCGAGGGCGAGGTCTTGTGGCAACGTGACGCTCCGCCGGCAGAAACGGTGATCGACCAGCGCACCCTGTCCTGGATGCGGCAATTGCTGGAAACCACGGCCCGGTCAGGGACCGCCCGCTTTGCAGCGGTTCCGGGCACAATCACCGGTGCCAAGACCGGCACCACGAACGATAATCGCGACGCCTGGATTGCCGGCTATACCGGCGGACTGACGGCGGCGGTCTGGGTGGGGAATGATGATTCCACACCCACCGATCATGCCGCTGGTTCCGGCCCACCCGCCGCAATCTTCCGAGCCTTTATGGCTGCTGCACCTGCGGAAGCGGCTGTGCCCGCGAACTGGGTCGAGGCGGAACCTGTTGAGGAAGACGAGGAACGCGATCCAATCTCGTCCCTCTTGTCGCGCATTGGTGTGGGCGGCTAGCCTTAACTTCGTCATTTTTATCGGCAATATGGGCAACAAGCGGCATGACAACGCTGCGCGCCAATTCTTTTTCGGGGACCCTTCATGAAAAACGCTTTGATTATCACTGTATCCGCACTCGCCCTGGCGTCCTGCGGCGGCGAATCGTCCACTACCAACGGCCCACAGACAACGCAGGTCGACGAGGCCACGGCCTCCAGCGCGCTGGAAGCACTTCACCTCGCCAATTCCGGAGACGGGGCGGTCAGCTGGCAATCGCGAACCTTTGATGATGGCGTTTATACCTTCACCGGCCTGTCTTTCGTTTTTCCCGACGATGGAGATGATGACGACGAGGGCGATGACGACGCGGTCAAGAATGAAGAAACCGGCGAAGCCGAATTGCCGAGCGAGGACACCCACACCGTAAACGCTGAAACCATGACACTCGCCGGACCGCGCTTTGATGCGGCTGGCAATGTCATTTTCGACCGGCTGTCCATTGCCGGCATCGGGATCGCTGAAAGCGATGAAGACGTCAGCGGAACAATTGCCCGCTTCGTCGTCGAATCCCCCAACGCCGTTATGGCCGTCGCCATCGCGGACGGATTCTCCGGTGAAGATGTCGATGATAGCGACATGAATGAGGACGACTGGACCTATGGCCTGTTGGCGATTGAGGGCCTCTCGATCAGCGGCAGCGAGGACGGCAACACCTTCACTGCCGCACTTGGTCTGTTATCGCTGTCAGATGTCGCCCAACATTCCATCGGGCGTTTCGAGCTCAGCGATCTGGTGATTGAAGGTACGGATGACGAGATCGGTATCATCAATATCCGGCTGGACGAAATATCGGCCGATGGCATTGGCGAAGCCCTGACCTATCCATTCGCGGCGCAGTTCGCGCTGATGAATGCGGTATTGGATGACGACACGCCGAATGAAGACATTACCGCTGAAATGCCCGACATGCCGGAGGGTTTCGATCCGCTGAACGCCTATGAGCATGCCGCGGTACGCGGCCTTGATATCAATGTCGGCGGAGTCACGGTGACGCTCGATTCCATGACGGCCGATGTCGAGAATGACGGCAATGAAGTGCGCTATACCAGCGCAATGACGCCGCTGATCATCGCGCCCGACACCAATTATCCGCTCGGCGCGCAAATGGCGATGGGTCTGGGAATGCTTGGCTATCAACGGCTTGAAATCGTCTCCGGCGGCGCATCTGTTTATGAGCGCGACGCTGACCGGGCCTACACAACAGACGAAAACTATCTCGAATTGAGGGACGGTTTCCGTGTTGAAGTTGAAAGCGATCTCTCCGGCCTGATCGCCTATTCCATGGCGGCCATGCAGCTGGGCTACGGGATGGACGAGCCCGATCCCGAACAGGTTATCGCCATGCTGGAACCGCTTGTGCTGAACAGCTTTGTTTTTCGCCTGCAGGATCTGTCCCTTTTGGATCGTGCGCTGACAGCCGCATCAGCCGCACAAGGCCTGCCGAAGGAGCAATTGCGTCAACAGGCCGGTGCCATGATTACGCTCGGCACCATGGCCGCGCCCGCAGAAATCCCGCGCGCGCTTGTCACCCAGTTTTCAACCGCCATGACCAACTTCATTGCCAATGGCGGATCGGTGGAATTCCGGATGGAGCCGGAATCACCTGTCAGCGTCGGCGAAATCTTCGCGCAGGCCGAAGCCGGAACGGTGGATGTCGAGGCGTTGGGCATCACCGTTACCGCGATTGAGCCGGACGGCGCAGACGACTAGCGCGACAGGCGCAGGACCGCGCCGTCATAGGCATCGGTCAGCACATAGAGGCTGCCATCGGGTGCGGTGCGCACATCCCGCATCCGCGCGGCCAGCTCTCCAAGAATGACGGTCTGCCCTCCGGGCAGGCCGTTTTCATTCATCGATACAATACGGATATGGCCAGACCGCGTATCGGCATTACCTGGCTGCAGTGTCGCGACCAGCAAATCCCCCATCCATTCGGGAAACATCTCGCCGCGATAGAGCGTCATGCCCGCAGGCGCGATGGACGGCGTCCACACCAGAACCGGATCGCGCATGCCAGGATAGGTGTCATACGGGCTGATAATCGCGCCCGAATAATCAATGCCGAACGTCGCAATCGGCCAGCCATAATTGACGCCCGGCTCGATGATGTTGATCTCGTCGCCGCCGCGCGGGCCGTGCTCGTGCGAAATAATCCGGCCGGTGTCCGCATCATGGAGGATGGCTTGAGCATTTCGGTGCCCGTAGGAGTAAACGCCCGGCGCGCCGTTTTCGATGACCGGATTGTCGGTCGGGACACTTCCATCTTCATTCAGCCGCACAGTCGTTCCCAGATGATTAGACGGGTCTTGCGCCTCTTCGCGGTAATCAAACCCTTCGCCGATCGTCACGATGAAACTGCCATCCGGCAGAAACGTCATGCGTCCGGCATAATGCGCATCGGTCGCCTTGTTGATATTGGCTTCGAAAATCGTTTCGACCTCTGACAGGGCGCCGTCGGCATAGCGGCCTCGCGCAATTGCCAGCGCATTCGCCCGGCGATAGCCGGTGGCATAGGTCAGATAGACAAAACCATTGGTCGCAAATTCCGGATGCAGGACCACATCGAGCAAACCACCCTGTCCCGCCACATAGGCCTCCGGCGTGCCGGATACCGGTTCGGCCTGAAGCCCTGCCTCGGTAATCAGGCGCAGCCGCCCGGCGCGCTCGGTCACCAATAGATCGCCATTCGGCAGGAAAGCCAGCGACCAGGGATGCTCCAGACCGGAAGCGACCACGTCAATCTCGCCATCAAATTCGGTGTTTGGCAAAGTCTCTTGCGCGGCCGCCGACGCCGAGAAAACCAGTGCTGTAAAAGCAATCCGAAGCCACATAGTGTCACCCTTGAGTGCTTGCGTTACGATCCGCGTGGACGATAACGCCTGAAACGGATTTGAACATGCCCGGCTGGACCCGATTAGCGCTGGCTTACATTATCGCCGTTCTGGTGGGCGGGATTTTGACCACAATTCTCTCCACACAAGTGGTGTTACAATATCTGGTCAATGCCGGGGCCGCGATGCCGTTCGATGTGCGCTGGACGGCCACCCGGACCGATCTTGCGGGTTTCGCGCCAACGCTCATCCTGTTGACGGCCATCGGCTATCTCATCGCGTTTCCGGTGGCCGCTTTTATCGCGCGCCGGATCGGCGGCCTGCGCGCCTTCGGATACGCCGCCGCCGGTTACGTCACAATCATGGTGATGATCCATGCCATTGAAGTCTTCTATCAGGCCATGCTCGCCTCGACGATCACGCCGATAGGTTCGGGTCGCGATCTCTGGGGCTTGCTCATTATCGGTTTTGGCGGCGCAATCGGCGGGCTTGTCTTTGCCGGACTTTCGCCGGTGCGCGCCCGCTAGGCCTTGCGGCCCTTCTCTTTCATGAATGCCTTCATGCGCGGTGCGATTTCCTTTTCGAACCGGCTGCCATTGAAGACGCCGTAATGGCCCACTTTCGGCTGCACCCAGTCAATACGGATATCCGCCGGGATGTTCGAGCACAGATCATGGGCGGCCTGTGTCTGGCCAATGCCGGAAATGTCGTCATTTTCGCCTTCGACCGTCATCAGCGCGATATCGGTGATTTTTGACGGGTCAACGATGCGGCCGCGATGCTCGAACTTGCCGCGCGGCAATTTATGTTCCTGGAAAACATCCTTGATGGTTTGCAGATAAAACTCTTCGGTCAGATCCATGACCGCCAGATATTCATCATAGAACTGGCGGTGCTTGTCAGCGCTGTCACCATCTTCCTCGACCAGATGATTGTAGAATTGCCAGTGCGCATCGACATGCCGCTCCCAATTCATCTGCATGAAGCCGGAAAGTTGCAGAAATCCCGGATAGACGCGGCGCATCGCGCCCGGAAAGGTCGGCGGCACGGTGTGAACCGCATTCTGCTCGAACCATTCAAACGGTTTTTCTTCCGCCAGCTTGTTGGGCACGGTGGGCGACAGACGCGCATCAATCGGCGAGCCCATGAAAATCATCGACGCCGGACGCAGCTCGTCCTTGTCTTCGGCCATCAGGGATATGGCCGCGAGTGTCGGCGGTCCCGGCTGGCAGACAGCCACGACATGCACATTCTCACCGATCGCCCGGATCATGTCGGCGACATGGTCAACAAAACCATTGAGATCAAACCGGCCGTCCGAGATCGGCACCATGGCCGCATCAACCCAGTCGGTGATGTAGACTTCGCTGTCCGGCAAGAAGGTCTTCACCGTCCCGCGCAGCAGGGTCGCAAAGTGTCCGGACATCGGCGAAACGAACAGCACTTTCGGCTGGTTTTTCGGCGCATTCTCGCGCTTGAAATGCACCAGATTGCACCAGGGCGAGGACCAGACGGTCTCCGGCGTCACCGCAACGGTCTTGCCGTTGATTTCCGTCGTCGGCAAATCCCACTCAGGCTTGCCATAATTGCGGGTCATGGATTCAAACAGGTCGGCAGCCGCTGCGGTCGTTCGCCCCGCCAGCGTGTCACCCATCGGATTCCAGGGCGCGCGCAGGGTTCGCCGCGTGGCGTTAGCGGCGGCCCGCCAGGGCCCCATCGCCAGCTTGCTGAACTCGAACATGTTGTAGAGCATGGAAATACCTCATTACTTCCGCGCGGAATTATCGCGGGTTTTCCTCAAGGAAGTCTTGTAGGGCCACCGCCATCTGGTCGGGCGATGTGCCATGCGCAAAAACGCTGTGAAATTCACCGCGTCGATCCATCAGATAGATAATGGAGGAATGATCCATGGTGTAACTGTCTTCCGGCGCGCCGTCTTCCAGTGCGCGTCGATAAACCACCCGGTAGGCAGCGGCGACATCTGCGATCTGCTCGGGCGTGCCGGTCAGGCCGGTCAGACCGTCGGGAAATGCCGGGCTGGCTACATATTGCGCCAACTGATCCGGCGTATCGCGTTCCGGATCGACCGTGATCAATACGGTCTGAAATTCTGCACGCTGATCGTCCGGCAATTGATCCAGCGCCGCCGCCATGATCTGCAGCGAGAAGGGGCAGATATCCGGACAATAGGTAAAACCGAAATAGATCAGCATTGGCCGTCCGGCAAAATCTGCTTCCGTGACAATAGCGCCAGTCTGATCCACCAGCGTGAACGGACCGCCGATATCCGCACGTCCCGTCGAGGTCACATCACCCGAGCGGGCTTGGGGCCGCGCATCCAGCGCCATCAACACGGCAAACACCAATATCAGTGCGCCAAGTCCCGCCGCCAGCGGGATCAACCAGATCGGAATGCCTGAACTTTGCCTCACGCCTGCTCCTGATTTCGGGAAAGGGAAGATGAACCCGTCTGATCGATTGTGCAATGCAGCAATGTGTAATCCATATGGCGTGGCGGCGCGCCGCAAGATATAGACTGATCCCATGCTGAATACCTATGATCTCACGGAAGATGCGCCGTCGCCCGGCGTTGCGCCCTTCTTTGGCCGTGTCCGCATGCGGACACTGATTGTTCTGCGCTGGTTGGCCGTATTCGGGCAGGCCGCCACCTTGCTGTTTGTCAGCCTGGTTCTGGAATTCGAGGTGCCGCTGGCACTGTGCAGCGCCGTTGTGGCCGCAAGCGCGATCCTAAATCTCGGTCTCATCGTTTCGCGCGACATTCAGCGACTGATGTCGCATCGCGAAGCCTTTATCCAGCTCGGTTTCGACGTTCTGCAACTGGCTTTGTTGCTCCTGCTCACAGGCGGATTGCAAAACCCCTTCGTCGTCATGCTCGTTGCACCCGTCACGATCGGCGTGGCGGCGCTGCCGCCGCGTTATGCGCTGGGATTGGCGGCCACGGCGCTCATCAGCCTCGGTGCCATGTCTTCCTTTGCCCTGCCCCTGCCCTGGATTCGCGGCGAGGCGCTTCATCTGCCGCCGCTTTATGTAGCCGGACTGGCTGTCGCCTTTGTCATAGCTGTGGGATTTACCGCAGCCTATGCCTGGCGCATCGGGCGCGAGGCCAAACGCATGGGCGCGGCGCTCGCAACCGCCCAGTCCATCCTGTCGCGTGAGCAGAAATTATCAGCGGTCGGCTCGCTCGCTGCTGCGGCTGCACACGAATTGGGCACGCCCCTGGCGACAATCCAGCTGACGGCCAGGGAAATCGCCCGCGAGGCCAAGGATGAGGTGTTGAAAGAAGATGCCGAATTGCTGGTTTCGCAAGCCAGGCGATGCCGCGACATTCTCCAGCGCTTGTCAGTTCAGCGTGAAGCCCATGACAAAATGCATGACCGGATAGCGTTTCGCGATGCTCTGGATGAGATATCCGGCCCGTTACGCGGCCTTGGGGCCTCGATCACCCTCCGCACGACGGGCGAGGATGACGCCCCCTATCTCGGTCGCCAGCCGGAATTTCTCTACGGTCTGGGCAATCTGATCGAGAATGCGGTCGAGTTTGCGACAACCGCCGTAATCGTGGATGGCGAATGGGATGCCGACACTGTCCGCATCACCATCAATGACGATGGCAAGGGGTTTTCCCCGGACGTGCTGGGCCGTATCGGCGAGCCTTATATCTCCAAACGCTCGGGCGAGATCGGTGGCGGAATGGGCCTCGGCACATTTATCGCCATTACCATGATTGAACGCCTGGGCGGCCGCGCCGAATTTGCCAATGGCGGAGAACTGGGCGGTGCACTGGTCTGCATCACATGGCCGCGTAACCGGGTGGAAGCCGGGGCCGAAGCGGGTTAGATAAAACCAAACGATCAAGAGTGACAGACATGACCGACATCCCGCTGGACCTCCCCGAGGACAAGACCCTGCTCATCGTCGATGATGACGCGCCGTTCCGGACGCGTCTCGGTCGCGCCATGACCAGCCGAGGATTTGTCGTCTCGGCCGTCGCCACCGTGTCCGAGGCTCTGGAAATTGCGCGTGGCAATCCGCCGGCCTTCGCCGTTGTGGATTTGCGTCTGGAAGATGGTGACGGGCTGGATGTTGTGCGGGCCCTGCACGCCTCGCGGGATGATTGCCGCGCCGTCATGCTGACCGGTTATGGCAATATCGCCACCGCCGTTGCTGCAGTGAAATCGGGTGCCATCGATTACCTCGCCAAACCCGCGGACGCCGATGATGTCGTCAAGGCCCTGTTATCGCCCGGCGACAAGCCGGCCCCGCCGGACAATCCGATGTCGGCCGACCGCATTCGCTGGGAACATATCCAGCGCGTGTTTGAATTGTGCGACCACAATGTTTCGGAAACGGCCCGCCGTCTCAACATGCATCGCCGGACGTTGCAGCGCATTCTCGCCAAACGCGCCCCGCGCTAGCCGTCGGCTGCCCCGTCTTCCTCGGGCACATACGGCACATAGCTGTTGGCGAAATAGGAATTGATCGCGGCATCATCCATTGCGAAGTTTTCCTGTTCGCCAATCAGTATGACGCGCGCCTCATAACGCCCGAGCGCCAGCGCATCGCGCGCCGCCTCGAAGTCTTCAGGTGCCAGCTCGGCCTGGCGGACCTGGGTGACAGCCTGAATCACCGCGCGCCGCTCTTCGGTTTCAATATTGCTCGACAGTGTGAAAGCCGGCATCTCGCTGGCATAGCCATCGGCGTCCGGTAGCCAGTTTTCATGCCCCTCCGGCACGGTCACGCTGGTCGTTTGCCGGACAAAATACGGGTAGGGCAGAATCATTGACCAGGCCCGGTTATTGAGCTCGGCCGGCAGAATGATGGCCGCTGGCGCATGCGCCGCGATGACATAGGTGGGCATCTCGCTGTCCTCGACAGCAAAATCCGTCATTTCAACCGGCGACGCCCAGCGATAGGTCAGTATGTTGGCGTCGCGATCGTCGCTGAAACTGCCAGTCGCATCATCGGCCCACGCGGCCACCCTAGCCGTGTATATGGTCGCCATCGTTTGAAGGATGGCACGTTCGCCTTGCTGATTGATCAGGGCGCGGACCTGGTCAGCTGATGCGCCTCGAAAAACCCATTCTGCCTCAAGCATCGCCGCCGTTTCGCCGCGGTCCAGCCCGGTCAGGTCGAATTGCTCGTTCACATCGACGAATGGCGCGTCAAAAAGCGGCTCCGGCATCTGGACCAACCCGTCCGCATCGTCCTCAAGCACCAGCGCATAACCCAGACCCATCTGGAAGATGCGGTCCAGCGTGCCGGCTTGTTCAGCGCGCGTGCCATCAAGATAATAGCGCTGGCCCTCATGTTCGACCGCAACCAGAACATGATCGAATAAATGCGGCGTGGCTGGCAGATCATTTATGCCGCGCCCCACCGTGAGGTGGACCAGCGCGGCATGGGCCTCAATATCCATCGCTGACAGGATGGAAAGCAATAGCAAGGTTTTGGCTTTGCAGTCGCCTTCGCCATAAAGCAGGGTTTCGGCAGGCGTCAGCGGTTGATACCCGCCCTCGCCAAACAGAATGGCGAAATATCTGATTTCGCGCTGCACATAGCGTAACGCTTCGGCAATACGGTCCCCGCGGTCGACATGAGCCGCCATGATTTCAGCGGCAATGGCTTCGACGTCATCATCCACGATCGGCGTATAAAGCGGCGCGGCCCATTCCGCCACATCCTGCCAGTTCTCAAAACGTGTACCGATGAAGATACCCGAGGCGTGCTGCCAGGGCGGGATATAGGCCGTACTCTTGGTCAGGGATAGCGGACCCGGCCCGAAGGACAAGATTGTCTGACGACCGGCATCGGTCTGTTCAATCTCTGCACCGGCGCCAACCACGGTGAAATTCACCTGACCACGCGGCCAGATCGACCGGTAATGTACGCGGTCCAGAGCCTGATTGAATCCGAAATCATATAGCGTCGTATGGCGGTTCCCGACGATGGGGTGACGCTGGCGGACAGTATAGGAAATATCGGCAACATCCCCGGCATGCAGGCCCGGCACCCGGACCAGTGCTGTCACGGAGCCGGAATAGATGCCCTGGCTGAGTTCATTTTCCGACCGCAGAAAGTCGACACTGGCCGTTTCGGTCAGATCAATTGTTGTGCCATCACGATCAACGGCAATCTCGTGCAGTTCAAGCGATTGCAAGGCCGGATCTATCTGGATCGGGAAGGTCGAAACCGCCGCAACGCCGGTCTCGTTTACGGTCCGTACGACAAAACGGGAATAACTGACCAGCTCGCGGCCCGTGGCATCGACTTGTTGATCAAGCAACAGGAACTGAAATCCGCCAGAGGGCTCCTCGGCCCACTCTGTCGGGTCCATCGGTTCGACAGGCGTAACGAATGAAGGGGTGCGGGCAAAGCTTACATCCGGGTCCACTCTCGCCGTCGTGGTACGCGGAACGCGCCCTTCCCGTGCCACCTCCCCGCTCGAGGCCGCCGCCCAGTAACCTGTTCCCAGAATTCCGTCAGGATAGGGCGCGACCCCGCGCGCCAGATCATATCCTGTCATCGCCAAACCGGCCGCCGGAAGCGCCAGTAAAAAGGCGGCAAACACACGTAACCCCAACATATTCTGTCCCCGCACACTCACCCTGAACACCACCCTAGAGCGAAGATGCGCGCAAGTGGAGTCTGATTTTAGACCTCCAGACGCCCCAGACGCTCGGCGGCGCAACGGGCAAAACGGAGCATGACCGATTTGCGGCGGGCTGCATTGATCGGATCATGCGGACTATCGCGGACAATGGCTGCACCGAACCCATCGGCAATAATCAGCCCGGCCTGGTCCGGCAAGACATCCTGCGGAAACCGGTCCGACACGGCAAAATAGAGCCGGTCACACCAGCCCCAATATTCCATCCATTTTGTATCGGCGCGAAAATCGGCAATCCCGGACTTGATCTCGACGACCGTCATTTCGCCCTTGGGCCCGATCGCAAACAAATCCGCCCGGCGTCCTGTCTTGAACGAGAATTCAGGGATGGCGTTATAGCCCATATCGTAAAGCAGGCGCGCCGCCCCGCGGGCCAGAAGGCGCGCATCGTCAATGGCGGGATTGGCCGCCGAGGCGAGTGGAGAGATGTCCATTCCGGAACAATGTTCCACTTGTGTTCCAAAATCAAGCCGCGGGCTGGCAATGCGGCGCGCCCCACCCCATTAAAGAGTGATGCAGTCTCTCCCCGATATCGACCAGTTTGCCGGTCTTGCCGAAGCCGCCTTCAACGAATTGCCCGACGGGTTTCGTAAAATGTGCGGCAATGTCTCGATCCGCATTGCCGATTTTGCCCCGCGTGAAACGCTGGATTATTTCGGCATCACCAATCCGTATCAATTATCCGGCCTCTATCACGGCGTGGATCTGACGCGGAAATCCTTCGCCGATCCGCAAGTCTTTCCCGATCAGGTCTGGCTCTATCGCAAACCGATATTGCGCGAATGGGCGGGCCGCGGTGATGTCAGCCTCAAATTCCTGATCGCCCATGTGCTCGTCCATGAAATCGGCCATCATTTCGGCCTGTCGGACGAGGATATGCACGCTATCGAGGACGCAGCGGTCTAGTCGGCATACCCCCATTTTTCTGCCCAGGGATCCAGTACGGACCGGACCGCTGACAGGGCAAAATCATAATCCCACCAGCGCCCGGCCGAGCTCTTATAGAGCGGTTGTATTACCTGCGGTGCCGACGGCGTCGAGATGAAGCGCGCCTTTGCTCGCTCGCGATAGGACATGACGGCGTCCGTCCAGTCGAGGCCGAGAAACGCAATCAGCCGCCGCGCCTCGCCCTCAAGATCGGCAAGACTGTCTTCATATCGGATCCGGGTCTGTCGCCCTGCATCGACCGCCGCCAGACCCGCTGTGCCGGCCTGCATCACCGCATCATAATATTGCGCGGCATCCTCAAGGCTCAGCATGCGATACATGGCGGCATTCATGCCGAAACGCTGTTTGAAAGCCGACAGGACGCAATCGCGCGGGTCGCGCAGTGCCAGAATGAAGCGCGCATCGGGAAATACCGCCGACAACAGGCCTGTGAAGGCCAGATTGAGCGGCAATTTGTCGATAAAGACCTGCCCCGGTCTCGGCGCGCCTTTCGCCCATCCGGCCCAGTAGGCGCGGCGCCATTCATTTCGGCGCTCCGCCAGGGCGTCCAGAAATGCCTGCCAGGTCTCTGGCGTATTTCCTGCCGCCTCGATCAATGGTGACGACAGAGGGTGTTCGTCACTCGTCTCGATATCCGGATGCGCGGCCAGCACATTTTCTATCAGCGTCGTCCCGGAGCGCGGAAACCCGACCAGAAAAACCGGGGCCGGGCCATCCTGCGGCGCTTCGACCGCCAGATCGCCGCCGGGCCAGTTCGTCAGCTTGCGCACATGATCCAGTGAAAATCCGCCGGTTTGGGTTTCGAAGTTTGGCGAAAAGCGCGATTTCAAGCGCTGATTGGCCTGCGCCCAGGCGGCAAAGGCCGCATCAAACTCACCCGCTTTTTCCAGCGCCTCGCCCCGCTTGCCCAGCGCCAGTGCGGCATTGACCGCCGTGGCATCCGGCGCCAGCCGTGCGTCGACAAGGTCGGCCGCCTCTTTGAAGGCTTTGCGGTCGATCAGCGCCGCCGCTTTTACTGACAGGGACAGCGGGTCATGTGGCGCGGCTTCAAGTGCGGCATCTGCCTCGATTTCAGCCTGCGCCGGATTATGGGCGCCCATCAGACACCAGGCCAGATTGCGGCGACTGGGCAGATGACCGGCATCCATTTCCAGCGCCCGTTGATAGGCGAGAATGGCCGCCTCCAGCCGCCCGGCCTCGGCCAGCGTACGGCCCATATTGAAAGCCCCATGCACAAAGCCCGGATTGATCGTCAGCGCTCGCTCGAATGCATCGACCGCATCATCGACCTGCCCCAGATCGGCCAGACACAACCCCGCCAGATTGGGAAAATCCGCCATGCCGGGATGCGCCGCAGACAGGCGCTCGAAAACCGCCAGTGCAGAGGCCGGCTCGCCCAGCGCGCGCAGGGCCAGACCCTCCAGATAGCGTGCGTTCGGATCCTCGCCTTGGGCGCGGGCAATCTCCAGCGCGGTTTGCGCCTCGCCAGCCTGCAAGGCCGCGAATCCCTGTTGCAGGTTCGCGCTCATCAGATCTCATACCCGTAGCGTTCAACCCATGGCTTGAGCGTTTCAAGCGCGGGCCCCAGTGCAAGTTCATAGGAGCGCCACTTGCCGATGGACGAGGCATAAAGCGGTTTGACGACTTGCAGGGCCGACGGTGTCTTGATCCGTTTGGTTTCGGCTTTCTCCCGATAGGTCTCGACGGCGTCATCCCACGCCAGCTCCAGAAATTCAAACAAGGACGCCATCACGCCGCGATAATCGGCAACCACGTCTTCATAGCGCACAATATGAACCGGCACGGCGTGGTCCGACGCCAGCGCCGCCTGCCCGGCGCGCATCGCCGTGTCATAAAGTTGCGCGCACTCGCCGATCTCCAGCGTCCGGTACATTTCCGGATTGACCGCAAAACGCTGCTGGAAGGCCGAAAACACACAATCGCGCGGATCGCGCAGGCAGAGAATGATCTTCGCGTCCGGGAAAATCCGCATCAGCGGGCCGAGCCAGACCAGATTCATCGGATATTTGTCGACAAAGACCCGGTCCTCTGACGGCGACCCTTCCGGTCGCGCCTGCGCCCAGTAAGCCGCGCGAATGGCGTTGATTTCATCCACCGTCAGCGCATCCAGACGCGCCAGCGTTTCCGGCCGGTCGCCAATGGCCTGGATAATCGGACCGATCGCATCCTGTTCTTCCAGCGTCTCGATGCCGGGATGGGCATCCAGCATCTGCTCCAGCAAGGTCGTGCCAGAGCGCGGAAACCCGACCTGAAAGACCGGCGCCGGGCCGGTCAGGCCGTCCATCTCCGGCAGGGCCGGATCATGGGCTGTAAACCAGTCGGCGAGACGTTGCGCCGAGGCCAGCGAGCGCGGCCCGTCATATCTTGCAAATCGGATATCCCAGCTTTCGCGCTGGATCCGGTTGGCCGCCGACCACGCCTCGAACGCCGCCGGATAATCGCCCAGCGAATGACAGGCTTCGCCCAGACGGCCCCAGGCGACGGTCAGCTGTGCCGCCGGCGCCTGTCGTCCGGCCAGATGCCCGTCCAGTCTTTGCCGCGCCGCTGCCGCATCATTTCGCGCCAGATCCAGCCCCGCCAGAACCGAGCGTGTCAGCACCGCACCCAGCGCAATTTTTTCGGCTTTAGCGGCAAAACCCTCTGCCCGGTCCAGTGCCCGCAAGCTCAGCGCCAGCGAGGCTGCCAACGCAAACGGTTCGGCATTTTCTGGCTGCAAGCCGCCCAGTTTTTCATAGATGTCGAGCGCGGTTTCGGGGTCTGTCTCGGATAACACGCCCGCCAGATTGCCCAGTGCCGGACCGTGACCGGGCGCCAGCGCGACAACCCGTTCAAAATCCCGGCGCGCCCCGGCAATATCGCTCATATCCCGGCGGCACAGCCCGGCCATATTGATCAGATCGGGCTGATCCGGCAGGCGTTGATTGAGAAAATCGAGTATCCGCAAGGCATCGCCCGCCCGCCCGGCCATGCGCAAGGCGCACGCCTGAAGATAATGGGCATTCGCATCATTCGGATTGGCCTTGACGGCAGCCTGCGTGGCCTGCAGCGCGGCTGCAGCATTGCCGGCATTCAGCGCCGCCTGTGCCTGTTGCAGGAGCGCGCTCATGCCGCAAAAGCCTCCGCAATCACCGCCTCGCACCAGGCCGGAACAGTCTGTGTGGCCGGCCCGTATTCAGCATGCTGGAAATTATGCCCGCTTTCGCCTGCCGCCATGGATATTTCATATGTAATCGCACCGGCGCGTCCGGCTTCTTCGGCAAAGCCCGCCGTCGGCCAGACCGAGCCGGACGTGCCGATCGCGGCAAAATGCGTCACCGATGACAGGCGTTCGTAAATCTCTTCCATGCCCAGCGGCATCTCCCCGAACCAGACCACATGCGGCCGCAATCCGCCGTCACGTCCACAGGCCGCACACGCCATATCAATGGCGAGATCGGTCCGGCAATCCGTCAGATCCCCGCACATTGCGCAGCGCGCGCGCAATAATTCGCCATGCATGTGGATCATGCGCTCGGAGCCAGCCCGGCCATGCAGATCATCGATATTCTGTGTGACCAGCAAAAACTCGCCGCCCGAACGGACCCAGGCCGCTTCCAGCGTCGCCAGAGCGGCATGGGCAGCATTGGGCCGGGCATCGAGCAATCCGGCCCGGCGCGCATTGTAAAAATCATGCACCGCGACAGGGTCTTCGGCAAAGCCCTCGGGCGAGGCCAGTTTCTGCCAGTCGAATTTCGACCAGATGCCATCCGTATCGCGAAACGTGCCGAGCCCGGATTCTGCGGAAATACCCGCACCGGTGAGGATGAGTAGAGACGGTGTCATGCGGGGCAGTGTGCCGCTTTGCTTTCCCCGCGCCAACCGGCGGAATCATCTCGCGGACTTCGCGCCACGCTGGACATTTGGCACAAAAAAGCCCGCCATTGCTGACGGGCTTTCTCAATTCTGCAGTCGAAGAATAGTCGCTTAGGACTTTTTCTCGCGACCGTTTTCCATATTCCGGCCGGTCGTGCGCTCGGCAATCCGGGCAGACTTGCCGCGGCGATTGCGCAGATAATAGAGCTTGGCGCGGCGAACCGTACCACGGCGGACAATCTCGATTTTCTCGACATTCGGCGAGAAGACCGGGAAGACCCGCTCAACACCTTCACCGAAGGAAATCTTGCGAACCGTGAAGCTCTCCTGCAGGCCGGCGCCGGAACGGCCCAGGCACACGCCTTCAAAAATCTGGATCCGCTCGCGCTCGCCCTCTTTGATGCGGACGTGCACTTTCAGCGTGTCACCCTGATCAAAATCGGGGTGGCTGCGCTCGCCGATCACACGGACAGATTCGTCTTTTTCAATCTTCTCGATGAGGTTCATCGGTTGTCTCCTTGCCGGCGGATATAGCGTTCCCACAAATCCGGACGGCGTTCCTTCGTCGCCTTTTTCGCCATTTCCTCGCGCCAGAGGGCCACACGGCCATGATCACCAGACAACAGCACTTCGGGGATCTCTTCATCCTCCCAAACGCGCGGACGCGTATAGAGCGGATATTCGAGGAGATCGCCCTCGAAACTTTCTTCCTCGGCCGAGGCCGGATCCCCCAATACTCCGGGGATCAGACGCACGCACGCCTCGATAAGGCAGAGCGCGGCCGCTTCACCGCCAGCGAGAACCGCGTCACCGACGCTGATCTCCTCCAGCTGCCGCGTCTTGATGACCCTTTCGTCAAGGCCTTCAAAACGCCCGCAAAACACCACAACGCCGGGGCCCGCGGCCAGCTCCCTTACGCGGGATTGGCTTAACGGACGGCCCCGTGGCGTCAGATAAATCCGCGGCCGTTCCTCTGCATGAGAGGCGTCCACCGCATCAATTGCCGCCGCCGCCACATCCGGGCGCAAGACCATTCCGGCCCCGCCGCCAGCAGGCGTGTCGTCAACGGAGGCGTGCTTATGACGGGAAAATTTCCGAATGTCCACCGTTTCTAGCGCCCATAATCCCTTCTTTTGCGCAGTGCCGATCAGGGACACGCCGAGCGGTCCGGGAAAGGCATCTGGAAAGAGGGTAAGAACGCTGGCGGTAAACATGGTGCGCGGCGTTTAGCAGAGGTGAATAAGCTTGGCGAGTCGGCGAGATTCTAATCGGCAATCCTTTCTGGAGGCGACTCAGGCACCATAATGAGTTGCCGCTGCCGAACCATCCGGCTAGTCTCGCGCCACTCACCGCGCTGAAGTTCGAAAATACGATAGCCTTTTGAGGCGGTACTTGCCACGGGACCACCTCCTTCCCACGGATGAGGTTCCTCAAATATATACACATCCGAATAAGCCGTAACGGCCCAGCGGCCATCGCTTGAATAGCCGGGACGTGTCGTTTCCAGATAGTAACCTGGCGCTTCCACCACTCTGTTGTAGAGGTCGGCGGCAATGCCGTTGTAATAATCGCTTTCAGTATACTGCCAGTTCGATGAGCGGCATCCCCAATTTTGATGAAGGTTGACGACGTTGGTGAAGGACGCCTCCAATCCTTCGGGCAATTCGATACTACCGTCGTCATTCCTCCAGACTGGCAAATCCGTACCGACTGCCCAGACCGCCAGCGCTGCACCCGCCCTGTGGCCGTCAGCAAATCGTTCCTCCGGTGACAATGCTTCAAAATGATCGATAGCGCGCTGTTCGCAGGCATCAATTTCGGCAGAATTTGTCATTCCGTCAGTACGAGAACAGCTTGCCGGTAGGGCGTCACGCGCAGGCCGAAAGGCCACAAATCGTTGTTCGGGTATTTCCGAGCTGACATCCATCCCCCAAACACGAGAAGTGTGCCAAGGAGTCGCGACCGCCGCCTCCAGCACGGCACAATCGTCAGCAGAGCTTGGCAATACCAGAGCGAGAAGCGCGGCGGTGATCATCCCCTAATCCTCGCTTTCACACGCCGGCGCGGCTGGCCAGTCCGGCTCATCACCCCGGTCAAACAGGAAAGCGATACTGATGGTGGCGCAATCGACATCGCGCCCGTCGCTGAAAACAGAACGCCGCACCGAATTTCGCGACGCGCGCCCGAACGCGTCCGGCAGCTCGCGCGCATTGCAATTCGAGCCCTGCACACGCGCAAATCCATTGCGGATATTATACCGCACGATACAGGAGGCGACGGCTCTGGCGGAACGGCCATTGATCGGAAAATCCGGATTGATCCGCAACAGCATCTGCGAAGAGCCCCACCATGCAATACCGGTTTCCGTGCGGTCGCCATAAAGTTCAAGCGTGGTTTCAATCCGGTCGCCATTCCGGCGGATCAAATGATCAGAAAAATCGCGCTCCCAGCTGACCTGGCGCAAGGCTTCGGCTTCAGCGCCGTCATTATCCTCGGTGGCATTGCAGGCCACGACAATATCATCGGCATAGGTGCGGTTGACGGTGAAGGCGACACTGCACGTGGCGGCGAATTCGGACGATTGCAGCGTCAGGGCGATCAGAGCTGTAAGGATCATGGCTTATTCCTCTGCCAGGCAGGGCGGGTCTTCCGGAACCCCTGTCTCGCCATACCGGGCAATGCCCGGGTCCTGAATTCCAAATTCCAGCGTGACCAGCAAGCAGCGTCGATTGTAATTGCGTGTATAGATCCAGCGTTCCACGGCGTTACGCGCCGCGCGCGCAAATGCCCGTTCACTCCCGTCGGTTACGCAATTGGTATCCAGAACGTCCGGCTCCCCCGCAACAATATCATACCTCACCCGACAATTGGCCGTGGCCGCGCGTGCGATCTCTCGCGACGGATATAGGGGCGAAACCTGAAAAAGCCGCCGTCGCTGCACTGTCCAGCCGCCATCGTCCGCTCGGTCGAGTTCAACATTCACGCGAACGGTTTCATCGCGAAAATAATCATTCTGAGCACGCCGCCGGCGCCAGTCGATCTGTTCAATCACGGCTGTTGTCGCGGCTTCATCAACGCCTTCGCTGCATCGCACACGAATATCTTCAGCGCGGCGTATACCGGAAATAAATCGCAATTCGCACACGGCATCCGCATCGCTGGCGGCGGCCAACTGATCCAGCGATTCCTCGATCTGCTCGGGTCTTGCCCCGCCAGTTGCAAAACCCTGAGTCAGCCTGTCCTGAACCAGTATTATTGCCGCTAGAAGCTCAATCATCCTCGCCCCCTATCCGCAATGCTGCGGCAGAGGCCGCATATCCGGTTCGATTTCATTGTCATTATTGAAACGCCCGCCGGTGACATCAATCACATTGGCGGTCACCCGCACCTCGTCTTGAAAGCAATAATCAACGCCGACCGGCAGAAAGCGCGTGCGGCGCAGCATGTCATCAATCGCATTTTCGGCCTGCCGGATTATGTGGGCGGGGCGCGTGCGGCCATCGACATAACAGGTCACTTGCGGACTGCGCGGACGACCCTGCACATCCGGATAGGCCGCCCAGGAACAGGACAGGGTTGAATAGCCCGCCGTGACCAATTCCGGTGGCATCACCACGGGTTCGGTGATCACGATCTGGCCCGGCACGGGTCGCCAATGACCGGACTCATCTTGGATAAAATAGGCGCGGTCGGCCGTTAACAGCGCCGCACTTCGGACCCGGCTATAATTCAACAGACGGGCGGCGTGGTCGGCCGCAATCTGCAGCGCATCTGCGCTTTCGACATCTGGCGGGCAACCGGTCGTCACCTCGATCACGCGCTGACGGCGCGACAAGCCGCCGGTCTTGATTGCCAGATCACAGGACGCTTCACCCATGGCAGCCTGCAGCATGATGGCCATCGCAAATTCAATCATTATTCATCAGCCTCATCAGGTATGTCGCATTCCAGTGTACGATGAGTCGAGCCATCCCATTGAAGTGGAAGTACGTTGTTTGTCTGTGCCATCCAGAAAGACAGCTGTGTTTGCTGACAATAGACGTCTTCATCGCCCACAAAAACATAGCGTTCCACGACCCGGCTTGAAACCCGCTCAAAGGCCTCATGCAGCCCCGTTGTGAGACACACAGCGTCCTGTGTTTCAGCCTGATTATCAATCACATGAAACGCAATCAGACAGGATGCGGAATGTCCCCGAGCCGCCTGCGAATTGGGATAACTCGGCACAGCGCCCAGCACCATTGTGGTATCCGCCAGCCAGTCGGGCCGGTCCGGTTCGGTCAGATTACGACGCAATACCAATTGTCCGCGCACTCTGTCGCGCCGCATCTGGCTGTCGGTATTTCGGCGCGTTTCCCAGCTCATCACTTCGAAGGCACGCGCCTCGACCGCATCGGTCAGATCGCCGGCCGGACAACGCACCTCCAGATCACGCGGACGCCGTCGCCCGGCCTGGAATTCAAACTCGCAAATCACGGTGCGCCGGCCGGTATAGGGTTCGGACGCCGAATAGCTGGCATCCAGACCGCCTTCACCCGCAAACCCGTCTTCGCCCAGCGCGGCATCGGCCAGCTCCGGCACGTCCGATGCGTCACCGGATGTCGGGTTCGGGTCTTTCTCGCCTTGCAGCACCAGAACGGCCGCAAACAGGATTTTGACCAGCATCACTCAACTCCCTCAATCACTGCAATCAGGCACATCCGGAAAGCCCGGCGAGGGATTGTCGGGGTGCGGAAAATCAACCCGAATGGTCTGATGGCTGGGCAGATCGGTATCGACATAGAAGGACCGCCGGATAGACCGACGGATTTCGCGCAGGAATTCCCCGCGGAAATCGCTCGCCCTGCAACGCATACAGATATTCTCCGCCGTGCCGTCAATAACGTCGAAAGTCGCCGTACACGCTCCGCTGATAGCGCTTTCATAGGCGTTGACCGGGTAATAGGCATTGATACGGGAAATCACGCCGGGCTGGATGCGCCAGTGCAATCCGTTTTCGGTGCTTTCAGGCACAAAGAAAATCCGGCCCGTCATGTCGCGAATGCTCAGATCACGCAGCGCCGGATAGGCTTCGCGCAACTGGCGGCGCACCTGATCTTCCATATTCTCGCGATTTTCAACATCCGGACAGTCCGGGAAAATGCGAAAGGCGCGCCCGTGCCGGGTCTGATAACGCGCATCACAATAAACCGCATCGACCGTCTCCAGGGACCCGGCCGAGTCCGGCGGCACCATGAAACTGGCCACCAATACGCTGAACACCCATTCCATGCCGAACGCTCCCCTGCTCGCGCGTTCAACCCTAGCAGGTAAAGCAATGGTGTGTCAGCTGCTTTCGGTGTCATCCGCCGGCGGCAGAATGACCGTCACCCGGCGCGTGTCCAGGCGGATATCGGGGACATCATCGCGGGTGAAGGCCACAAAGACGCGGCCATCCGCCGTATCAATTTCCAGAAGATCGCCCGCGCCGAAATTCTGGACTGCGGCAATCTTGCCGACCATTTCGCCGTCCGGCGAGACCGCCGCCAGTCCCAGAAGGTCGGTGATATAAAACTCGTCATCCGCTGGCGCTGGCAAGGCCTCACGCAGGGCATGGAGCTTTGTGCCCCGCAAGGCCGCCACCGCTTCGCGTTGCAGGTTTTCCTTGAAGGTGACGACAAAACCATCCTTGACCGGTCGCCATTTGACCGGCGTCAGGAAAACTTTCCCGGCCTCATCCAGAAACGGGCCATAGGCAAAGCATGCTGCCGGATCCGCCGTGAAGGAACGCAATCGCGCCTCGCCCTTCACGCCATGCGCACCCTTGATCTGGGCAATGGTGATGAGTTTTTCAGTCATGGCCAAATCCTGCCGGGCGCTTCGAGGCTCGCTGTCGCTCGCACCTCAGCATGAGGTGAAAGATAACCCGTTAAACACCTCACCCTGAGGTGCTGACGCAGTCAGCCTCGAAGGGCTCCGTCGAATAGACCGCCCCCTCCGCACACGGCGGAGGGGCGACAGGGTGTCCGGAGAGCCTTAGCCCTCTTTCTTTTCGTCTTCAGCCGGGGCGTCTTCAGCAACAGCTTCCTCGGCCGGTGCGTCTTCAGCGGCGGCTTCTTCGGCCACAGCTTCTTCAGCAGGCGCCTCTTCGACAGGGGCCTCTTCAGCTGGTGCGGCAGCAGCTTCAGCCGCAGCGGCCTTGGCGTCGTCTTCAGCGGCCTTCTTGTCGGCTTCCTTCTCGGCCTTCTCGGCGAGACGTTCCTGGGCTTTCTGGCCCGGCTTGCCCTTGTTCGGGTTGTCGCCATGCTTCCAGGCATAGGTGTCCGGTGCCATTTCATGCATGAAGCGCGCAACACGGTCGGTCGGACGGGCGCCCTTGGAAAACCATTCGGCGATCTTTTCCATGTCGAGCTTCACGCGCTCGCCATCTTTCGGCAGCATCGGATTATAGGAACCGACGCGATCGATGAAGCGGCCATCGCGCGGGGAGCGCGAGTCAGCAATCACGATGCGGTAATAAGGGCGCTTCTTGGAGCCCGCGCGGGACATGCGAATTTTAAGAGACATTTTGGTTTTCCTTGAGTGAGTGTCGCGTTGATTCAGTCGAGATTATTTCTTGCCAAACCCGATCGGCAGACCATCGGGGCCCAGTTGCGGCGAACCGCCACCAAGGCCCGGCAAGGTGGAGCCGCCAGACGCCGGTTTGTCCGCGCCGGGAAGGCCCGGAAGATTGTTGCCGGAACCGCCCTTCATGCGCTCCAGCAAGGCCGGATCGGGACCACCGCCGCCCGGTGGCGTAAAGCCGGCGAGCATGCCGCGTGGGCCTTTCTTGCCGGCCTTTTTCATCATGTCGGCCATCTGGCGATGCATTTTGAGCAGCTTGTTGACTTCAGGCACACCGACGCCCGCGCCAGCAGCAATCCGCTTGCGGCGTGAGGCCTTGATCAGTTCCGGTTTCTTGCGTTCCACCTTCGTCATCGAGGAGATGATCGCGCCCTGCTTTTTGAGCAGGCCGTCATCCATGCCCGCAGCGGAGGCCTGCGCCTGCATCTTCTTGTTCATGCCCGGCAGGAGGCCCATAATACCGCCCAGACCGCCCATTTTCTGCAATTGCTTTAATTGTTCGGCGAGATCGTCCATGTCGAACTTGCCTTTCGCCATCTTTCGGGCGAGGCGTTCGGCTTTCTCCTGATCGACATCTTCAGCGGCTTTTTCAACGAGGGCGACAATATCGCCGCGACCCAGAATCCGGCCCGCCATGCGCTTGGCATCAAATCCGTCCAGACCGTCGACTTTTTCCGACGTACCAACAAATTTGATCGGCAGTCCGGTGACATGGCGCATGGACAGCGCCGCACCGCCGCGGCCATCGCCATCCATTCGCGTCAGGACCAGACCTGTCAGCGGCAGGCGTTCATGGAAGCGCCGCGCGGTTTCCACCGCATCCTGACCGGTCAGCGCATCGGCCACCAGCAGGGTTTCGCGCGGCCGGGCAATATCGGAAATCGCTTTGACTTCCGCCATCATGTCTTCATCGATGGAGGTGCGACCCGCCGTATCAAGAATGACAACATCATAGCCCTGCAAACGGCCCGATTGCAGGGCGCGTTTGGCGATATCGACCGCGTTCTGGCCGGCCACGATGGGCAGGAAGCCGGCCTCGGCCTGTGTTGCCATCTGCTGGAGTTGTTCCATCGCCGCCGGACGCCGCGTATCGAGCGAGGCCAGCAGGACTTTCTTCTTGTCGCGGGTCTGGATACGGCGCGCCAGCTTGGCAGACGTCGTGGTTTTACCCGACCCCTGCAAACCCGCCATCAGGATGACGATCGGCGGCTCTCCGTCCAGCGACAGGCCTTCCGGCTCGCTTGTCCCGCCCAGCAATTCGACCAGACCGTCATGAACGATCTTGATGACCTGCTGACCGGGCGCAACGGCGCGAATAACGTCTTCGCCAATCGCGCGGTCCTTGATCCCGGCGATGAAGCTCTTGACGACGGGCAGGGCAACATCGGCTTCCAGAAGCGCGCCGCGAATCTCGCGCAGGGCTTTCTCGACGTCTTTCTCTGAAAGCGCGCCACGTCCGGTGAGGCTGTCAAAAACCCCGGAAAGCCGTTCTGTTAAAGCGTCGAACATGTGTTCGCCCGTCTCCATTGTCGCATTATGCAGCCATGAGGAATACCACCCCGGTGAGCGAAAACTTCGCCGACCGCGGGACCTCGCCGACATCGCGTGTCGGTCAAGGCAAGCATCCCTGCTTGCATGTGAGCGGCGGGAGTTACGCGCCTGCGACAGGATTGTCAAGAATTGCGGCGTTCCGCCGCCTGTGACCCGCGCCGGTCTGCGGCTAGTGTCGCCCCAGGGGGTGAATATGGGTCAGGAAATCGACGATCGCGATTATGTCGACGAACAGGCATTTCTCAAACGCCTGCGTGAGGAAACCCGTCTGGTCGCCCGCACCTACAAGCAGGATGGCTTCCAGCATTTTGACAGGCCGATGATCGGCGCGGAAGTCGAAGCCTGGCTGCTGGATGAAAACTGGCTGCCCGCACCTGAAAATGATGCCTTCCTCACCGCTTTTGATCAGCCTCTGGCAACTCACGAGCTCGCCAAGTTCAATTTCGAGCTGAATCTCGATCCGGCGATTCTGGCCAGCGGCTTGCCGGGCCTGAAGGATCAGCTTGATGCATTATGGGCGGACGGCACAAAAACCGCTGCCGACATGGGTCTGAAGCCCTTGATGATCGGCATTCCGCCCACCCTGATCCAGGACATGCTGTCGCTGGACACGATGACGCCGTCCAACCGCTATGCGGCGCTCAATGAGCGGGTGATGAAAGTGCGCGGCAAGCCGACCGAGGTGGATATCGCCCGGCGCGAATGGCTGGAACTGGCGCAAAATCATTTGATGATCGAGGCGGCCTGCACCTCGCTGCAAACCCATCTCACCGTCAATCCGGGGCCGGACGAGGCGCGCCTCTATAATGCCGCACAAATAGCGGCGGCACCCGTGACCGCCATTTCCGCCAACTCGCCCTTCCTCTATGGCCGCCGCCTGTGGGAGGAAACCCGCATTCCCGCCTTTGAACAGGCCATTGCCATTCCGTCTTTCCGCGGTCGGGATGGCGCAAAAATCCAGCGGGTTACATTCGGGGCCGGATGGCTGCGCAACAGCCTGATGGAATTATTCCTCGAAAACCTCGACGGGCATGATGCGCTCTTGCCCTTGCTGGAAGCGGCCGAACCGGAAGCCTTGCGGCATCTGAAACTGCAAAATGGCACGCTGTGGCGCTGGAACCGCCCGATCATCGGCGGGGATTGCACCGGCACGCCGCATTTACGGATCGAAAACCGCGTTACGCCGGCCGGGCCGACACCCGTCGACATGGTGGCCAATGCGGCCTTCTTCGTGGGACTGACCCTGTATCTGGCCAATCTGGAGACACCACCGGAGCGCGACCTGGATTTCGCCATCGCCCGCGGCAATTTCTATGCCTGTGCCCGGCGCGGCCTGGGCGCGACCATTCAATGGATGGACGGCGACCCGCAGGACGTGCAACGCCTGATCCACAATGAACTGGCCGAGGCCGCGCGCTCAGGTTTGGTGACAGGCGGCGTAGCAGATGCCGAAGCGCGCCGCTTTCTGGAACCCATTCGCGGACGGGCGAAAACCGGGCGCAATGGCGCGGCCTGGCAACGCAACTGGGTCAATTGTCATGGCCGGGATTTCCAGGGCCTCGTTGCGGCCTATTATGAGCACCAGCAATCAGGGCGGCCGGTACATACATGGCGGATCTAGAGTTTCCGATTGACCGGCTGAATACACTGCCCGATCTGACCGGCGTGGCGGCACGCAATGTGCGCTTGGTTTTTCCGGAAAGCGCGCTCATTTCCTTATCCGGGCAGAATCCGCAACCGCTTTTTGTCTCTGTCCTTATCCACGGCAATGAAACCGTTGGCTGGGAAGCGCTGAAACGCCTTCAGGTCTGGATGGCCACCCACCCCCTGCCGCGTTCAATCTTGATCTTCATCGGCAATGTGCGCGCCGCCGAACTTGACCAACGCATGGTGCCCGGCCGTCCCGATTACAATCGTATCTGGCGCGAGGGCACCATGCCGGAGCATGATCTCGCCGCGCGCATGACAAGGATCGTTCGCGAGGCCCGGCCCTTTGCCGCCATTGATCTGCACAATAATACCGGCGCCAATCCGCATTATGCGCTGGTCCATCATGACCGGCCCGAGGATTTACAACTCACCAGCCTGTTTTCACCCCATGCCATGATGACCAATAACCCACCCGGCACGTGTTCCGAGGCGATGTCAGCCTTTTGCCCGGCTATCACCGCCGAATGTGGCCATTCCGGCATCACCGCAAATGAAGACGCCGCGTTCAACTTGGTGCTGGATGCCCTGCATCTGGACCATTGGCGCGGTGCGCCCGATCTAGAAATGGACCTATATACGGTGCGGGGCCGGGTAGTGATCGATCCGGAAGCGCGCATGGTGTTTGAACACGGGGCTGCGGGCGATGTCGAATTCCCCGCCAGTCTGGAAAAATGGAATTTCTTTGATCGCCCGGCAGGCTCGACTTTTGCCCGCATCCTCAATGGCGGCAATCCGGTGCGCGTCACCACCGAAACCGGCCAGGATGTCACCGATGAATGCTTCCGCCGCGAGGGTGATCGCCTTGTCCTGACCCGCGATTTCACGCCCGCCATGCTGACCACCAATGAAGCCGCCATCCGTGCCGATTGCCTCGGCTATCTGATGGAGAAAAAAGATTAGGCGCGCAGACGCCGGGCCAGTTCAGGCAGGCTGACGATCACCCAAATGACCGCCCACACATTCCCGAGCACCGGCAAGGGCGCGATCCACAGGATGGCCCGCATGCGACGGTTTTCAAACAGCGCAATGATCATGGCGAGGAGGAAAAACCCGAGATAAAGATCAAACAGGGTCACGCGGCCCCACGGATCCGACATCAGCCATTGGCCCGCCGCGCCGAAATCGCCGCCTGTAAACGCCAGCCAGATCAACCCGCCCAGCGCCAGACCGCCGATTGCGGTCAGAAGTCGCAATATCATCATCATGATATATCCCTGTTTTCGCTTTCATACGCGAAATAAGCTGGTTTGGATCA
>Ga0316204_10003903_pt1 | contig 28299 bp, 21 predicted proteins | sample 6monrhotite_MG_2_FD_205661 | JGI IMG/M metagenome (GOLD analysis project Ga0316204, IMG submission 205661) | Microbial mat bacterial communities from mineral coupon in-situ incubated in ocean water Damariscotta River, Maine, United States -... | ecosystem: Environmental > Aquatic > Marine >...
GAGTTCGTCGCGCCCGAAGCCTGCAGCCGCGCTGAGGGATTTGGGCTGGGATTCGGCTGCGGGCGCTGCGGCGCCTAGGGAGTCGATCATGAGCGGCCTCTCAAGCCAGGGTGTCTAGAGCCGCGCCGGGCGCGCGGGTGGAGGTGTCCAAGGCAGCGCGCGCGCTGCGAGCCTTCGGTTTGGGGCGCCTCGTCGAGCGGGCCTCAGCCTGAGGTCCCTCACGAGCGGGGTCCCCGCGCTCCTTGCCTTCGCCCTCGCCTTTGCCTGAGTCGAGCTCGAAGGCCGAGGGGTCGGTCTGGACCTCGACTTCGTCTAGCTCCAGGCCCCGCTCGGCCAGAGCGTCGCGGAGCTCAGGCAGGTGGGCCTCGATCTCGGCTGAGGTCTCAGGGCGCTCGACGGTCAGGGTCGCGACCATGCGACCCTCTCGGCGTCGCACGCGGACGTCTACGCGCCCAAGCTCTTCGGGGTGGAGCTGGATCCGGGCTTCCTCTTGGCCAGGCTCGAGAGAGATCTCGATCTGGCCGATCAAGTCCTGCCCTCTGACCTCGCCCGTCTCGCTGGTTGCCTCGAGGGGGCTCGTGGCTTGGGTCGCGTCGAGCTCCAGCGGAGCCGGCTCGCCGAACTCAGGGAGGGCCACCTCGCCAGGGTCGGCCTGAGCCTGGACCCCACGCGTCGCCCTGCCCTCGCGGCGCTCTGGCGCGGAACTCCGGCCCAGCGGTCGCTCGGCCTCTTGCAGCGTCAGATCCGAGTCCTCAGCTCCGGGCTCGCTGGGGAGGGGCTCTGGGCTTCCTTCGCCCTCCTCGGCCGAAGGATCGCTCTCGCCCTGCGCCTTGGCAGCGGAGTCGACCTCGACCTCCGGGGTCAGGTCGCCGCTAGGCGACGTCTCTGGGGGTCGCGCCTCCGAGGCGAGGGCGCCCTCTGCTCCCATGCCTTCTCCGGGGAGGAGCTCTTCGGCGTCGAGGCTCGCGGGTCCAGTCTCCGCAGCTGGGAGGGCCCCATTCTCTGTTGGTGCTTCTCCTGATTCCTCTCCTGGTGCCCCTCCTAGGGCTCGAATCGCCTGACCCGCCTCCCCCAGTCCTGAGCCCCGGTTGAGCGCGCTCTGTTGCTGTTGCCGAGTCTCCTGGGCCTGGGTGGGGAGGGCTGAGCGCTCGGGGTTGATCAGAGACGATCCGACTTCCTCTCCGTCGAGTTCGACCGCCGCAGTCGCCTCCTCGCCGCCGAGGAGAGAGAGGGCGCCATCGGCGCCGCCCTCGTCTGAATCCAGGAGCAGGTGGGGCGGGTCGGAGGGAAGACCTGGCTGGACGAAGAGCTGGGCTGCGTCCCAGTCCTCTTGGCTCGTGCCCTGACTGCTCGCTTCAGCCTGGCCCTCGAGCTCAGTTTGACCGGTCGCGAAAGCCCCCATGCTGCTGAGGAGGTCGAGGAAGGCGCCCCCTCCTTCACCGCCTTCGGCTCCTGTCAGCTCACCGCCGAAGAAGTCGAAGAGGCCTTCATTGCTCGTCAGAATCGGCAGCACTCGCTCACCTCCGAACTCGAGGTCCCCTATCGCAAGCGCCAGACCGTGCAACGTGGCGACTTAAGCCCTGGGATCTCGGTCTCGGGGTTCAGTCCAGGCCGGTTCGGTCGACATCGGCCTGCAGGGAAACGCGCCAAGGGCGTCGCGTTCCGCTGGGGTCAGGCCGGGTGAGGAGGGCGAGCGAAGCGAGCCTCATTCCGCGGAGCGGAATACAGAGACAGAGGGCCAACGAAAAAAGTCGCTCAAGTCCATCGCGAACCGGTCGAGGATGACCCCAGAAGCCCTCATCTCTTTGGAGCCCTCATGATCAACCCGCTCAATCCTGGCCCCCAACGCACCGGCCCCCTGCGTCCCCTCGGCGGCGCCCAGCCCATAGGCGCCGAAGCGACCGCCGCTCGCGGGACACGCTCCAGCGGAGAGAGCAAGCGCGTCAAGGCGGAGGGCGGCGTGGAGGAGAGTCAGCTCGGCCAAGTCCTGCGCGCGAGCGACTCCACCCCGACCTCCCGTCCCGACGCGGTGGCCGCCGGCAAGGAGCTCTTGGCCTCTGGCTTCTTCCACACCAGCGAAGGGATCGAGGCCATCGCCAGCTCGCTCCTCCAAGGCGACTAGCGACCTGGTTCAAAGACGAGAGGCAGAGACTCCGGCGTGAGGGCGCCGGGGTCCCGTCATGTACGGAGGGCTGCCGCCTCCCAAGCTTGGCGCTGCCCGGCGAAGGGTGTCGCGTCTAGAGGAGTCGGCCTGCGAAGAGCGTTCTGCCGCGGCAGAATCTGCGCTCCTCACTCTGCGGGACTCCCAAGATCGTCCGCCGCAGGGTCACCCCGAGCGAAGAGAAACCAAGCGCCCCTTCCTCGGAGAAACCTACGATCAAACGACTTAGGCTCTAGGCGAGATCCCCTTCCTCATCTTCGGCCTGGCTGACAGATAGGGGGGCGATCGAGAGGAACACCCCGTGTCTGAAGCCCCTGAAAACCTCGAAGACCAGCCGCGCCGCGACGACGTCGCGGCCCTCTTCGTCGCCAGTCGGCTGGAAATGAGCGAGGGGCTCCGCGCCCAGACCCACGAGGTCGCGAGCCGAGTCTTCGGCCTCGCCGGCACGCCTCGCGGGCCCCTAGAGCCGGGTGATCTGCTCGGCCCCTACCGCATCGAGCGCTTGGTGGGCCTCGGCGGTCAGGCCTTCGTCTACGAGGGCGTCCACACCCAGATCGGGCGGACCGTGGCCCTCAAGGTCCCCCAGGCCGACGTCGCCGAGCGCCTCCTCAACGAAGCTCGCCTGGCGGTCAAGCTCGATCACCCGCACATCGTGCGGGTCGAGGACGTCGGCGAGGCTCCCGGCCCCCAGGGCTCGATCCCCTACCTGGTGATGGAGTTCCTCCCCGGCGGCAACCTGGCCGAGCGCCTGGCCGTGGCCCCGAGCGGCTTGCCCCTCGACGAGGTCAACGAGATCTCTCGGGCGGTCCTCTTGGCTCTCGAGTCCGCTCACGAGAGCGGGATCATTCACCGCGACGTCAAGCCTGGCAACGTCCTCTTCGATGGCGAAGGCCGCGCCAAGCTGAGCGACCTCGGGATCGGCAAGCTCGCGACAGGGACCGCCGACTTGGCTCACTCCATTGAGCGGAGCCAGTTGACCCAAGGCGCCATAGGCACGCCCGCCTACATGGCCCCCGAGCAAGAGAACCCCGAGCTTCTCAAGGGCGAGGCCATTGATGGCCGCGCTGACCTGTTCAGCTTCGGCAAGCTCCTCTTCAGCTGCCTGACCGGCGCCAGCCCGACCACGATTCGGCCCCCCTCGCGGCTCCGCGCAGACCTCGACTCGCGCTGGGACGAGCTGGTCTTCCACTGCCTCGAGGAGGAGCGAGATCGTCGGCCGACGACGGCTCGCGAGGTCCTCGAGCAGCTCGAGGCCATCGTGGGCACCAGCGCGTCGGTCCCAGAGCCCGTCGCGCCGCCTCAGGTCTACGTTCGTCCCAAGCCGCCGACGCCGAGCCGGCCCGTCGAGGTCGTCGCGAGCCCGGTCCGCTCGATCCCACGTCCTGCCAAGAGCCAGGCCGGGTTCATGGTCTTCGCGAGCCTCGCTGCCTTCGGCCTGGGCTTGTCAGCCGTCCTCCTCAAGAGCCTGGGGGCGACGCCTTTCGCAGCGCTCCTCGGTGGCTACACCGCCTTCAACAGCCTCCTCCTGGCCTGGTTCGCCCGCAGCGAGCGTCGCTCCTCGGTCTCGGTCGGGATCCCAGGGGCTCTGCTTCTGGCGGCGCCATTGATCGCCTGGGAGCCCCTCCTCGCCATGAGCGTGGCGAGGAGCGACGTCCTGGCTGGGCTGCAGGTCGCGGGGCTCGCTCACGGGCTCGGGATCGCGACCATCGTGCTCGGCTTGGTCCTGGGCATGGCGCTCAGCGTTCGAGCCAACCGCCAGGAGGCGGTCCTCGCGACGCACCGACCTCGGCGCCTCGCTCCGCGGGCCCCAAGCGAGTCGACCTGGTCCGCAGGGTGCCTGACCTGCCTTCAGCTCGGCGGCTGCCTGGTCCTGATGCTCGCCATGGGCGTGTTGGCGGTGGCTTTCCTCTTCGCCATGTTCGGCTAGCGAGGAGTCGTGACTCACACGCAAGTCGGCCCCAACCTCTGGTGAGGTTGGGGCCGAAGGCCCTTTGGCCTACTCCGTCCGCGAGGAAATCGCGTGGGCGGCGAAGACCACCAAGCCTAGGGCGAGGATGGCCAGGCCGATCCCGACGACCTCACTGATCGTGACCTTGAAGGTCGAGGTCATGCCTTGGGAGATGACGAAGATCGCCGTCGTGACGAGGCTCAGGAAGAGCGCCACCAAGGTCGCGTCGAGGCGACCGAGGAAGGCGCGCACGCCTCGAGCCGTCCCGAGCGCGGCGCTCCCCAGGCCACGCCATAGGCGCTGAGCGCGAAGCCAGATCTGGCTCGGCGGCTGAGGGACCCGCGCCGTGACGCGAATCTCGCCGTTGAGGACGGGGGTCAGCTCCGGGGAGGTCAGGTCAGCCTCGACATAGGTCGTGCTGGCGCAGCCCAAGGTCGAGCAGCCGGTGAACTCTTCCAGGCAAGCCTGGTGATAGTCAGTCCGGCAGCCTTCGCAGCTACGGGTCTCGAGGAGGAACACGCTCTCGCGGCAGAGCGGGCACGTGGGGTCTTGCGTTGAGCGGAACTCTAGGCGCATGGGCAGCCTCCTTTCAATGGAACTCAATGCAATGAGAGATCCGAGCTAGGGAGCGTCGAATGGGCGCTGGGAGGGCACACACCGACGAAACGAGCCAATTGCGCGCCAGGCCTGCAACCTCAGATACCAGGGCGTTCGATTTCTGTTGATTCTTTCCAATCGTTCGCTTTTCATGCGCCCACGCAATGAGGGGTGGAGGTCCCTTGACCCGACGCTCAAATCGAACCCTCTCCCGCGCAATTCCCCTCGCGCTGACCCTCCTGGCGTCCCTAGGCTGCAGCGGAGGGTCGTCGTCCTCAGGGGGTGCTTCGGCCTCGACGAGCGCGGCGACGACGAGCAGCGGCCCGGCCTTGGTCACTTCAGCGACCATCAGCCCGACGCCCTCCGCAGCGATGTCTGCCCCTCCTCAAGCGCTGGCGAGCGGGAGCTTGGAGTTCCTCTCCTACAACGTGGCGGGGCTCCCCCCCTTCATCGCTCGGACCCAGCCTGCGACGGCGATTCCCCAGATCAGCCCCAAGCTGAACGCCTATGACCTGGCCCTGGTCCAAGAGGACTTCTGGTACCACGCTTCGTTGATTCAGTCGGCTCAGCACCCCTTCCAGAGCACGCCGCTGCAGGGGCACGCCACGATCCTCAACGACGGCCTGACGCGCTTCTCACAGACACCCTTCGCTCCCCTCCAGCGGATTCCCTGGGGGACCTTCAGCGGAACCGACGGCCTCGCCGCCAAGGGCTTCTCCGCCGCCGAGCACGAGCTGGCCCCGGGCGTCTCGCTCTGGGTCGTGAACCTCCACGGCGACTCGGCCAAGGGCCTCGACGATCAGCGCGCGCGGGCGCAGCAGTTCGCTCAGCTGGCCGGCTTCCTCAACACGACCCTCGCCAACCGAGCCGTGATCGTGGCGGGCGATACGAACCTCCACACCAACGAGGCCCTCGATCAGGCCACCTTGAGCGACTTCATGGGGACGGCTGGCTTGACTCAAGCTGCCCGCGCCCTCGGCCTCAGCCGGAGCAAGCTCGACAAGGTCTTCTTTCGCGAGGGGCCTCGCTTGGAGCTGAGCGCCACCGCCTGGCGGACCGCGGACGAATTCAAGGACGCAGCTGGCAACCGCCTCTCGGACCACGATCCGATTCACGTGAGCTTCAGCTGGCGAGAGCGCTAGACAGCGCCAGGGGCGCACCGCGGGAGTCGAGATGAGCGAGGACCTCGGAGTTTGGGGCGAGACCTGGGAGTCGGAAGGCAGCCAGCCCTGGGAGGGCGGCGCCCGCTCGCGCCGGCTGGCCCGCGGCGAACGCCTCGGCGCCAGCCTCTACGAGCTCCCGCCGGGCGCGACGGGCGGCCTCTATCACTTCCACCACGGCAACGAGGAGCTGCTCGTCGTCCTCAAGGGGCGACCGACCCTGCGGACACCCGAGGGCGAGCGTCAGCTAGCCGAGGGCGAGGTCGTGCACTTCGGACTCGGGGCCAGCGGCGCGCACCAGGTCAAGAACCCGGGCCCCGACCCCGTTCGCTACCTCGTCGCGAGCAACCTCAGCTCGCCCGACGCGGTCGAGTATCCCGACAGCGGAGCGCTCTCGGTGATGGCCTTCAGCGAGACCCAAGACGGCTCGCCGCTCTGGCGCCTCTTCGGGGGCGAGGGGGACGAGAGCTGAACTGCTCGCTCCGGGTGACCCCGAGGAGCAGGAGGGCCAGCTCGACCTCTCTGGGGCGACCGCGCTCCCTCCTCGCGAGTCGCAGCCTCTCGCCCCTGGACTGCAGGCCAGCCTCGCCCCAGGCCCTTCCCGGCAAGGACGGCGGGGGCCCCTGGGGTCTGGTAGAACCACGCCCATGACGGTCCCCAAAGCCGAGATCGAAGCGCAGGTCCAGGCTGCCCTGGCCTTCGCCTGCGACGAGTCCGCCGAGCCCTCAGGCGCCGCTGGGGGCGAGGTCGACCTCGCCTCTGACTTCGAGTCCCTGGGGCTCGATTCAGTCGGTCGGGTCGAGCTCTTGGCGCGGCTCGAGGACACCTTCGAACTCCACGTTCCACCCGACGACGCGATCCACCTCAACACGGGGCGCGACGTGGTTCGCTACCTAGCTAGGCGGTTGACGTGACCCCTCCTTCCATGGCTCCAGCAGAGCCCGCGACGAGGGTCGAGCTCTGCTCGCCCGTCGAGGAGCTCTACTTCGGCGCGGCCGCGGCGCGTGGAGCTCGCACGCTCTACCTCTACGCCGACGATCCGCGGGCCGAGCCCCAAGCGATTCGCTACGACGAGCTCTTGCGTCGGGCTCGCGGCGCGGCCGCCAGCCTCCAGGTCGAGGCGGGCCAGCCCTTCTTGGTCCTGGCCACGAGCGAGCTGGAGTCGATCTCCGCGATCCTCGGCGGAATGCTCTTGGGTGCGCTCCCGGTTCCTTGCGCTCCCCCGGCGGGCCTGGGTGGCCTGAGCGGCTGGCGCGCGCGCTTGGCCGAGACGGCTGAAGCCCTCGGAGCCCAGCTCCTCGTCGTCCCTCAAGGACTCGCGAGCCTGGTCGAGGGAGAAGGCGAGGGCCAGCCCTTGCCGCCGGTCCAGCTCGCGAGCGACCTGGCCAGCGAGGGCCCTGGCGTCCCGGGCCTCGAGCGCGGCCTGAGTCACCTCCAGCTGACCTCTGGGAGCACGGCCGCGCCCAAGGGCGTCCAGATCCTGCACTCGAACCTCGAGGCCAACCTGTTCCACATTGGGTGGTCGAGCGGCGTCGAAGCCGAGGACGTGGTGGTGTCCTGGCTGCCCCTCTTCCACGACATGGGTCTGGTGGGTTGCTTGCTCTTCGCCCTCTACTGGAACCTCGACCTGGCGCTCTTGCCGCCCACGGCCTTCCTGAGCCGACCGATTCGCTGGCTGGAAGCCGTCGATCGCCACCGCGGCTCCCTCTCGCCGGCGCCGGCCTTCGCCTACCCCTACTTGGCGCGTCGCCTCCGCGACCGCGACCTGAGCCACCTCGACCTCTCGAGCTGGAAGGTCGCCTACTGCGGCGCGGAGCCGATCCACGCCGCAGCCGTCGAGCGCTTCTGCGAGGTCTTGGCTCCGGCCAAGTTCGCGCCCGGCACGATGCTCCCCTGCTACGGCCTGGCCGAGGCGACCCTAGCCGTGAGCTTCAACCCCCTCGGACGCGGTCTCGAGAAGGTCTCGCTCTCACGCTCGGCTCTGACTGAGCACCGGATCGTCAAGACGACAGACCCCCAAGACTCTACCTCGGTCGTCCTTTTGGGACCTTTGCTCCCTGAAGTCCAGCTCGAGCTCCGCGACTCGCATGGCCAGCCTGTTGGCCCTGATCAGGTCGGTCAAGTTTGGCTCCGGGGCCCCACGGTCACCCCTGGCTACCAGGATCGTCCCCCTCTGGCTGCTGAAGGCGAGAGCTTCCCTTGGCTCGACACGGGCGACCTCGGGGGGTGGGTCGACGGCGAGCTCGTCGTGCTGGGACGATCGAAGGACGTGATCATTGCCTTCGGTAAGAACCACTCCCCGGTCGAGTTCGAGCGCGCTGCTGAGAGCGTGTCCGGGGTCCGCCCTGGGGCTACCGCCGCCTTCGCTGTCCCTAACTCGCGGGCCGGGACCGAGGTCCCCGTCCTTTGTTGTGAGGTCCGCGCTGAGGAGAGCGACTGGAGCCGGGGCGCGATCGCTTGCCTCGTGCGCGAGACGGCGACGGGCCGGACCGGCGTCCGCCCCCACCACGTGGCCCTCCTCGAGCCAGGCTCGATCCCCCGGACGACCAGCGGGAAGGTTCGCCGCGCCAAGACCCGCGACCTATACCTCTCCGGTCGCCTCGCTGGATCGACCTCAGGAGCCCCATCGTGACCACGCCCCCTGCCCTCCAGATCTGCCCCCTCGAGCACGCTGCTGGCCTCGAGCTGCCGCGCTACCAGACCGAGGACGCAGCCGGCCTCGACCTCCGAGCCGCCCTCGAGGCGCCCCTCCGCCTCGCGCCCGGGGCCTATGACCTCGTCCCGACGGGGCTAAGCCTGGCGATCCCTCGCGGCTACGAAGGCCAGGTCCGCCCTCGGAGCGGCTTGGCTGCGCGTCACGGGGTCACGGTCCTCAACAGCCCAGGGACCATCGACGCGGACTATCGCGGCGAGGTCAAGGTGATCCTGATCAACCACGGGAGCGAGCCCTTCACCGTTGAGCGCGGCGATCGAATCGCCCAGCTCGTCCTGGCCCAGGTGGCCCAGCTCCCCCTCGAGACGGTCGAGAGCCTCGACGCCACCGAGCGCGGCGCCGGAGGATTCGGGCATACGGGCACCGCCTAGCTGCCGAGACCAGCCTGGCTCGGGGAGCGTCGCGAGGCGGCTCCGGGAGACGGAGCGCGGCAGCAGGGTCTCGCTGGGGTGACTCGGAGGCCAGCATGCGACATGGGGGTCCTAGGAGCCCTTGGTGAGCCTTGCTAACTCCTGCGGCCCAACCGGGGGGAGTGGACTCGCAGTTGCTCTTCCTCTGTCGTGGGCCGCGGAATGCCCCCCGATCGGGCCACGCTCACCCTAGGTAGCGCCATGGCGAACATTGCCGTCGTTGAAGATGACCCCTCCGTCCTCGAGTTCCTCTGTGACGCGCTCGACGTCCGGGGTCACGAGGTTTGGCCTTTCTCGACCTTCGAGACTGCCAAGGCTGGCCTCCTAGGAGCTGGCTTCCTCGATCGCCAGATCGACCTCTTGGTCACGGACGTCGATCTGCCAGACGGCAGCGGGTTGGACCTCGTGAGGCTCCTCAAGCAGGCTCAGTGTGAGTTTCCTGTCCTCGTAGAGTCGGGTCGAACGCTCGAGACCGACCTCCTCTTGGGCTTTGACGCTGGCGCCTCGGACTACATAACCAAGCCCGTCTCCGTCTCTGAGCTCCTGGCCAAGTGCGCCGTGCTCCTGGCGAGGGCGCAGGCCAAGCGCCAGTCGGACTCTGGTCTCGGTGGCGACCTTCCCGGGGGCTTGCAGCGAGCCTTCGGGCGCTACCGGATCTCCGGAGTCATTGGGACCGGAGGCGGCGGGAGCGTGTTCTCCGCCTGGGATCTCGAGGAGGAGCGCCCTGTCGCGCTCAAGGTCCTCCCCTCCCTGGCTGGGCTCCGACCCGGGGCGCGGCAACGCTTCGTCAGGGAGGTCTACACCCTCTCCTCTGTGCACCACCCCGGGGTCGTGCGCGTCCTCGACTTTGGCGGCCAGGAGGGTCGCTCCTACTTCGCCATGGAGATGCTCGAGGGACTGACCCTCGAAGAGCGAATCGAGCGGGAGGGGGTCCTCTCCGAGCCGAGCCTGCTCGCGCTGCTCTTGGGCATGGCCAAGGCCTTGGCCGCAGTGCATGAAGCAGGCCTCGTGCACCGCGACCTCAAGCCCAGCAACATCATGCTCCTGGCCGGGGACTGTGCGCAGCCCAAGTTGATCGACTTCGGCGTGGCCAAGCGCCCAGACGATCACTCGGTCACTCAGCTCGGGGCGCTCGTTGGGACCCCGGCCTTTTTCTCTCCAGAGCAGGTGAGGGGTCAGCGGCTGGACGCACGCAGCGATCTGTTCACGCTCGGCCTCGTCGCTCACTACGCCCTGACGGGGGCGTGCTTCCACCGAGAGGAGAGCCTCCCTCGGCTCCTCTCTGAGATCTCGAGTCGGCCCCTCGTGATTCCTGCCGCCGAAGCCAGCCCGGGCCTGCGGGAACTCCTCCACCGCTTGACGCGGATCGACCGCGAAGAGCGCTTCGCCTCGGCGGCCGAACTCGTGGAGGCCCTCGAAGGCCTCGAGATCCGGGGGGAGACGTTGTGCCGAAGGTAGCCCTCCTGATCAGTGATCCCAGCCTCTACGCGACCTGCGCCGCCTCGCTCCGGGATCGAGCCTACGACCTGCTCAGCTTGGGTCCGGCCCCCGAGGTCGACGCGATCTTGAATGCGTCACCGGACCTCGTCCTCTTGGCAGCCAATCCAACAGCCCTCTGCGATCTGGACCTCGTAGCTCACCTGCGACGAACGCTCTCCCGCGAGCGACTCCCTATCGTGCTCCTCTCGGGTGGGCGTGAGGAGGACTTCCGCCGGGGATTCGCGGCCGACGTGACCGACTGTCTCTCTGTGACGGTTTCCCAGGACGTCCTGATGGCCAAGGTCAGCCACTTCCTCAAGCTCGCCGCGCTCGCCAGCGCCAAGACCGAGCTCCCTCAGCCAGGGCAGACCGTGCTCGGCCGCTATCAGATTCAGGGAGTCCTGGGAAAGGGCTCCTACGGGGCGGTCTTTAGAGCTCGCGACCTCGAGCTCGGACGACCGGTGGCGCTCAAGGTCCTGATGAGCTGCGAGGGCTCTGAGCTCAGAGCCCGCTTCATGCGAGAGGCCTACAGCCTCGGCGCGATCAAGAGTCCCTACGTCGCCGAGATCCTCGACTTCGGCGAGCGCCCAGAGTTTCTCTACGTCGCCATGGAGCTCGTGGAGGGACCCACGCTCCGAGATCGCGTCCTGCGAGAGGGGGCATGCCAGACCGACGAGCTCGCCAATCTCTTGCGAGGAATGACGGAGGCCGTTCAAGCCTCGCACCTGGCAGGCTTTTGCCACCGAGACGTCAAGCCCGCCAACTTCGTCCTGCGGGGAGGGCGCTACTCGGCGCCGGTCTTGATCGACTTCGGCCTCGCTAAGTGCGTCTTCGATTCAGCGGTGACCTCGGCTGACATCATTATGGGGACGCCGGGCTACATGGCGCCTGAGGTATTGCAGCGCGACGCGGACGAGCGCAGCGATCTCTACTCCCTCGGCCAGTGCGCTGTTTTCGCCGCCCGAGGACATGAGTGGCTCTCAGAGCTCTCGGGTTTCGCGCTCCTCCGCGCAGCCGCAGAGCGACGAGTTCCGATCCCTCTTGACCTCCCCGAGGCCCTCCAGAGGATCCTCTCGAGGCTGACCGAGATCGAGCCGGAGTCGCGCTACGAGTCGGCCCGCCAGGCCCTAGAGGCCCTAGAGCCCTACCAGAAGCAGGAGGTCCGTTTTCCTCCGGCTCGGCTCACTCACACACTTCCCCCCGAGCGCTGGGAGCTGGAGACGGCTCGCTCAGTGAGAGCTGGCACCGGCGCTGCCTCCTGATCCCTCCCCCAGGGGCTGCTGACGAAGCGGGGCTAGTCGAGGAGGTCTTCTTCCGCTCGGTCTGCCGCTGCCAAGGCCCCCTCGGCCACGCGACAGGGGCCCCACCAAGAGCGGATTCGATCGGCCACCAGGGAAGGGACTCCGTATTCCTCCTCGACGCGACCGCTCACGAGGAGCGGTCGGGCTGCGTGGAGACAGGCTGCAGACTGAGCGTAGACCCGCGGGAAGACGGTCACGTCGACGAGGCCGGTCAGGTCCTCGACCAAAATGAACTCCATGGGGTCGCGATGCTTGGTCTGGACGAGCTTGCCCGTCACCAGCCAGCCGCAGATCCGCACTCGCCGCCCGACCAGACGCGGGATCTCGCCCGCTGGCGTCACGTCGAGGGCCGCGAGCCCGGGATACCAGAGCTCGAGGGGGTGGAGGGTCAGGGGTAGCCCATAGGCCTGGATCTCGTGAGCCAAGCGTTCGTCGGCGCTCAGCTCGCCGACCTCTGGAGGTGTCGGGCAGTGGGGACGGAGCCCCGCGAAGAGCTCGCCTGCCCCCGAGCGCTGCTCTAGGAGCGCGATCCGCCAGTGGAGCCGCGAGCGAGAGGGGGTCCCGTCGCAGCGAATTCGGCCTCGCGTCGTTTCAGATAGTGTCAGGTCTGGACGACTTGCGGCGAGGTGAACTCCCGGCGTTGAGGTGAGTGACGCCTCGTTCAAGGCCGCGCTCGAGAAGGGGCCTAGGCGCAGCGCAGCGGGACTTCGTTGGACGCGAGCTTCTCCCGGATCGGCCTCGGGCTCTTCGGCGCCTCGCTCGTCGAAGACTCCTTCCTTCGCCTCTCCTAGCTCTTGGCCTATGGCGTCGAGGGCGCCAGCGCGCGCGAGCTGAGCCAGCTCGTGACGCAGCAAGCCAGGCACTCGCGCCACGAGGTCGCCGAAGTCGAGGAAGGGGCCTCCGCGAGCCCGGACGGAGAGCAGCTCTTCCGCGATCTCCTGGCGGAAGCCTTGGATCTGCGAGAGCCCCGCTCGGAGGCTCCTGCCGCGGCCGATCCAGGCCCAATCGCTGTGGTTTATGCAAGCCAGCTCGACGCGGAGCCCCAGCCGGCGGGCCTCTCCAAGGTAGCCCAGGGTCGAGTAGAAGCCTCCTCCGTTGCTGATCACCGCCGCCAGGAACTCCGCCGGATAGCGGTCCCTGAGGTAGCAGCACTTGAAGGAGACCAAGGCGTAGCTCGCGCTGTGAGCCTTGCAGAAGGAGTAGCCCGCGAAGGACTTCATCATTCCCCAGACCTCGGCGATCAGGGTCTCGCTCAGCCCCCGCTCGCGCGCCCCCAGGGCGAAGCGCTCTCGGACGTCCGAGAGTCGCCAGTCCTCTTCCTTGCGCGAGAGGACCTTGCGGAGCTGGTCTCCTTCCTTGGGCGTGAAGCCCGCCAGCTCGATGGCCAGGCGCGCCAGGTCCTCTTGGTAGGCCGTCAGGCCCAAGGTCCCCTGGAGGGTCCGCTCGAGGCCAGGGTGCAAGGGAGCCCAGCTCCCCCCTCGGAGACGACGGAGGTATTCGCCTATGAAGGCGTTGGCGGCCGGGCGAATGATCGAGGAGTGGATCACGAGGTGCGCGAAGTCCCCACGACGGCTCTTGCGCTGGAGCTGCCGCATGGCCGGCGACTCGACGTAGAAGCAGCCGACGGTCTCGCCGCGGGCCAGCATGGCTATACAGCGAGCGTCCTCGATGACGTCTAGGCCCTCGTAGGGCGGCGGCTCGAAGCCGTGTCGCCGCGCGGCCGCCAAGGCGTCTCGGATCACCGCCAAGGAGCGGTTTCCTAGGAGGTCGATCTTGACCAAGCCCGCCTGCTCGACCCCCTCCTTCTCCCACTGGAGGATGGGGACTCCCTTGGGGGCCCACTGGACAGGGCAGAGGCTCCTGATCGGGCCGGGCGTGATCACGACTCCCCCTGGGTGGACCGAGAGGTGACGCGGGAGCCCCGAGATCTCTGCCGCCAGGCGGGTGATTTCGTCCCAGGGTGACGCTAGCTCGACCCCGCGCAGCATGGGGTGGGTGGCCAGGGTCTGCTGGAGCGGCCCTGAGCTGAAGTAGGGGAGGCGCTTGGTGATGGCGCTGATCTCGGCCTCGGGGAGCCCAAAGCTCCGCCCGACCTCTCGCAGCGCTGCTCGCGGCCGGAAGCACACGTGGTTGCAGACCATGGCGATCCGCTCGCCGAAGAGCTCGAAGGCATTGGCCAAGGCGTCGTCGCGCTCGTCCCAGGGGAAGTCGATGTCGATATCGGGTGGGTGCTCGCGTCCCTCGTTGAGGAAGCGTTCGAAGAAGAGGTCGTGCTCGACGGGGTCGACGTGAGTGATCCCCAAGGCGTAGGCCACGAGGCTCGACGCCGCAGAACCGCGCCCGCAAGTCCTCGGGAAGCCCGCGACTAGGTCGCGCACGATCAGGAAGTAGTCGGCGAAGCCCTTGGACTCGACCAAAGCCAGCTCGACCTCGAGGCGCGCCAAGGCTCGAGCCGGAAGCCGGACCCCGATGGGAACCTTGTAGCGGCGACGGAGGCCCTCCAGAGCCGCCAGCCGCAGGACCTCGATGGCCGTCACCTGGGGTCCAGTCGGAGGGCGGGCCGAAGTCCCAGTCGTCGGCGCTCCCGCCGCGTGAGCGAAGCGGACCGCGCCCGGCGCGGCGCCGACGAAGTCCACAGGGGACGCCTCGCCTAGAGGCGACCCTGCCTCCGGCGCGGAGTCGGCCTCGTCCGGCGCGACGTCGCCGGAGCCCGCAGGGCAGCCCGCTGCGCTGGCGCGCCTCCCAGGGCGAACCTCGCCGCTGGGCCGCGCAGGCCAGGAGGCGCCGGGACGCGCTCGCGCGGGCGGCGTCCACTCGGGGAAGGTCAAGCGGCCGAAGCCCCAGTCCAATCCGCCGAAGCGCGCGCGCTGACCCAGCTCGCTGGCCAGCGTCATCGCGGCCTGCCCCGCCTCCCCCCAGAAGCGCTCGGCGACCTCGCTGGGAGAGAGGAGGTAGGCCTCGGCCCTCGCTGTGTCTTGTGGCCGAAGCCGGCCCAAGGTTCGCTTGAGCGCGATCGCGCGCAGGACGCAGTGCCGCGTGTGCTGAACCGGGAGCGCGAACACGACCGGGGTCGTGGCGACCAAGGGCAAGCTCAGCCGTTCGGCGCAGGCCTCGAGGGCAGGCGCTCTCCCCCCGGCGAGCTCCACGTAGAGGCCCTCTGGCCCCCGTGACTGCGCCAGGCTCCGCAGGAGAACCTCGTCGCGGCTGAGGACGAGGAGCTCGGCCGGCGCCGGCGCCAAGGCCCGGGCCAAGTCGAAGTCCCCGGCCTTGCGGTGGCGGGCGGAGATCACCTGACAGAGGGCCGCGTAGGCCTCTTGGCTCGTCGGCAGGAGGAGCGCCTCGCGCGCGCTCCCGAATTCCTGCTCGCGCCCTGGCTTTCGCCGGAGAGGTGGCTCGTCGACCAGGGCCCCTACGACCGGCTCGAGGCCGAAGTGCTCGCAAGCCGAGAGGTAGGCCGGCAGGCCGTAGAGACCGTTGCGATCGGTCAGGGCGAAGCGGTCGTAGCCCTGATCCTGCGCTGCTTGGCAGAGCTCGCGCAGGCGGCTCGCGCCTTCCAAGAAGGAGAAGCAGGAGCGCACGCTGAGGTGAACGAAGGGGGTCATGTGCGCTCATGGAGCACGGAGCGTTCGGCCCCATTCGGTGTCGTCAGGAGACCTCCGTGCGCGAGGAGAGCGACTCGCAGCTTCGGATCCCCTCCGTGATTCGTCCCCCCTCGGGTGCCTCTGCTCAGAGGGGCGGCTGGCTCCGCTCGGGTCTGCCCGGCCACCGGCGGTCGCTCCTCGTGAGACCTCCTTGGTCTTGGCGTCAGAGAGGCCCGCTCCAAAGCGCATGCTCTCCCAGCCAAAGCGGGTCCGAACCCGGTCCAAGGCGTGCCCAAGGGCTCGTCGACTTCGAGCTTTGGGCCCCTCGAAGAGGCTCAGCTGTTCGACCGAGGAGTAGAGGTTGAGGAAGCCGACGCCCAGGCGGCGGATCCGCAGGCGGCGCTCGAGGAGCTTGCTCAAGAGGCCTCGCGCCAGCTCGAGGACTTGGTGCTCCTCAGCGTCCTTGGGGACGCGGGCGTGGCGGCTGACGGTGCTCAGGTCGGCGTAGCGGACGTGGAGCGCCAGGCTCCGTCCTCGCAGCTGCTGGACGCGCAGCCCCGCCACCGTCGCCTCGACCAAGCGCACCAAGGCTGCGTCGAGGACTTGGGCGTCGTCTTGGTCTTCGGCGAAGGTCCGCTCTCGCGAGAGGCTCTTGGGGAGCTGCTGCTGGCGGGTGCCCTCCTTGGGGCGCCCGAAGAGCCCGTCGCGGAGGAGGTCCTTGGCGCCGTCGTCCTGACCCACGAAGGGGACCACTGCCCGTCGGACCTCGAGGCGGGGGCGCCCGCCTCTGGCCCGCTGACTGAGGGTCTCACCCATAGCCCCCAGGGCGCTGCGGAGGATCTCGGGGTCGAGACGCGCCAAGTCCCCCAGGCGCTGGAGCCCCAGCTCGCGCAGCCGGACCTCGGTCTTGGGGCCGATCCCAGGCAAGGCCCGCAGGGGAAGAGGCGCCAAGAACTCAGCCTCGTGTCCCAAGGGGACGGAGAGGAAGCCTCGTTCCCAAGACGCCTCGGCCGAAGAGGCTCCTACCGAGACGGCTGACTCCAGCCCAGCCAAGCCTGGGAGCTTGCTGCCGGCAGCCTTCTTAGCCGTGGCGCTGGCGATCTTGGCGACCAAAGGCGTCCCTGCCAGACCCACCGTGCAGGAGAGGCCCGTCTCCTGGAGGAGCGCTCGCTTGAGATCGCGGATCAGGGCCTCGGGCTCGCCCAAGAGGCGCTCGCAGCCCGTGAGGTCGATGGCGAACTCGTCTATGGACCGGGGCAGGACGCGAGGCGTGCGCTCTTCGAGGACTCGGAGCACGGCTCGAGAGCGCTCGAGGTAGTCGTCGAAGTGCCCCGAGACGAAGACCGCATTTGGACACAGGACCCGCGCCCGCCGCAGGGCCATGCCCGCGTGGACGCCGAGCTCACGAGCCTCGTAGGAGGCGCAGGCTATGGCGCCCCGGAGCGTGGGATCTGAGCCCCCCACGCACACCGGGACCCCCCGCAAGCGCGGGTCAAGCAGGCGCTCGACCGCCACGAAGAACTGGTCGAGGTCCAAGTGGGCAAAGATCCGTCGCTCGTGGGGGTCGAGGGGCGGAAGAGCCGAGGAAAGCTGGCCTTGGGAGAAGGCGACCGCTTGAGGGGGGTGGTATGACGGGTGACGCAAGGCAAACTCCTACCGAACACTCAGGCAGAACATAAACCGAACATGCGACAGGTGGGCGTGGCTCGTTCTAAGTGCTCTGGGGGCAAGCCTCAGGTGGGCGGGCTTGGTCGGTTGGCCAGGCGGATGGACCCTTGCCCGCCTTCTTGAGTCGCCGAGGCGCGGAGAGCCGCCGAGGTCGCGAAGGACGGAGGTCCCTGGCGAGAAGACCTCTGCGCACTCTGCTTCCCCTCCGCGCCCTCTGCGTTGAGAAATCCTTCGCTCACACGACCAGGACGGGCCACGGGGCACCCGCACGGCATCCTGGCGAGGATCGAGCTAGCCCTGCCCGCGCCCCTCGCGCCCCTCTTCCAGCTCGCGGACGCGCTCTCGGGTCCGCTCGAGGACGCTCTCCAGGGTCTCCACGCGCTGGCTGAACTCGCGCAGGACGCCGTCGAGGGCTTCCAGCTGACGCTCCTGGAACGAGAGGGTCGTCTGGAGATCGATCACCTGACGCTGGAGGACCTCGGGGTCAGCCACGGGGCTTTCCGCGGGGCTTCTTCTTGCGGCTCGAGCCCTTGCCGGAGCCAGGCTTCCCAGAGCTGGACTTCCCAGAGCTGGACTTCCGACCGGAGGGCTTGCCGCCGCTGGGCTTCACCTCCCCTGGCTTGTCGTCGTCCGACTTTCCGCCCGAGATCTTGAGCGAGCCCAATCCCTTGACGTTCGAGGCCGGAGCCGGGGCGTTCTTCTTGTCCCCGCGGAGCGCCTCGCGGATCTTCTTGTCAAGGAGCTCGTCCATAGCGCCCGAGCGGATCAGAGCCGTGGCGGGATCGCTGAAGCCGTCGCCCGTAAGCTGCGCGGCCTGGAGCGCCTCGCGGTTGCGGATCTCCTTGAGCACGAGTCGTCGAAGGACCTCTGAGTTGGCCAGCGCGGAGTCGAGAGCTGGGCCCATTTCCTGAGTCAGGAGGGCCTTGATCCGCTTGCCGAGGAAGCCCTCCTCGGCCAGCTCGTGGATCCGAGCGTCGACGTTCTTGCGGAACACGTCCTCGACCATCTCGGCTCGAACTGCGCCCGTGATCCGGCGCTTGACGCTCCGCTGATCCAGGAGCGTGTCGGTCTTCTCGGCCACGCGGTCGTCTATGCGCTGGTCGATGATCGGCCCGCCCGTGCCCTCGTCGTCGAGGAGCTCGAGGACTCGCGCCCGGAGCGCTGGCGACTCGGGGAGCGCGCTCTCGATCAAGCCCCGGACTCGCTTGGCGAAGGCCTCGAGCTTGAGGACTTGGAGCCGCTCCTGACCCAAGCGAGCGTCCAACTCCTTGGAGCTCAGGACGCGCTGGACGAGCTCTCGGGCAGCCACGACGGCCGCCACCAGGCCCGCGACTCGCTCAGGGCTAGCCAGCTCACGCGCGACGCTCTCCTGGCTGAGCCCTGCCACACGCTCGCTGAAGGCCGGGTCATCGAGGTGACGAGTGACCTCCCCACCGACGTGCTTGCTGAAGCCTGGTGACGAGAGGGCCTTCTTGAGTCCCTGGCGAATCTGATCGCTGACGTCGACCTCGCCCAAGGCTGTCTCGGCCTCGGCCAAGCGCTCCTCGAGGGCCGCCAGCCGCGCTTCGCGCTGGCGCGAGCGAGCCTGCTCGGCTTCAAGCATGGCCTGCAGGCCAGAGAGGGCCTCGGCCTGTCGCTGGACCAGCTTCTCCTGTCGCTCGAGGACGCGGAGCTGGTCGGCTACGTCAGGGGCGCCTTGGGCCGCGACGATGGGCTCTATGGCCCGGGCGAGGTCGCCGCCGCGAATGAAGCGGAGCAGGACCTCGCGGACCTTGGCGTCGACGGCCTCGCGGACCTCGGCCCGCTCGAGGACGGCCCCGTCGAGGCGGCTGGCGACGGCGTCGATCCGCGCCAGGAGCTCGGGGCGGTCGATCAGTTCGCCGGGGCGACTCGCGGTGGCGTGGGCCGCGGCGGCCGCGAAGCGCTCTTCGCTCAAGAGCAGGCTCAGGCGCTCCTCGAGGCGCTCTTGCCCCTTGCGATTCAGGTCGTGGCGGAGGTCGTCGAGGGCTCGCTCTTGCGCGCGGCGCGCCTCGTAGCGGAGGGCGGGCAGCTCGCGCTCGCGGAGGATCTCGAGCTCTTCCTCGGTGCGGATCTGGGCGGCCTCGATCTCGCGTCGGTGGAGCGCGAGGGCCTCGGCGTGCTCGTGCTCGAGGAGGGCCGCGATCTCCTTGAAGCTCGGCTCGGGGGGGTGCCCCTCGTCGGAATCCTGCGGCGCCTCGGCGACCAGGGTCGCGGCGGCGGTCGCTACGGCGCTCGCGAGCGAGGGGTCCTTGGGGAGAGGGCCACACTCGAGCATCGTCTTGGCGAGGACCAAGAGCTCCTCGACCAAGAGCAGAGCCGAGCGGGACTCGCCCAAGGCGTGGAGGTTTTGGGCTGCCGCCAGGCGCCCCTCAATGAGGGTCGGGTCGTGGCCTTGTTCGAGGAGGAGTCCGACCCGCCGCTCGGCCTTGGCGAGGTTCCGCCGCAGGACCTCGGCCTGCTCGTCCTCGACCTCGCTCAGGAGTCCGGCGCGGACGTCTTGGAGCGTCGAGAGCCCAGCGGAGATGGTTGTCGCGATCGGCGCCGTGGCGTCGAGGCCGCCCTCGTTGGCCGAGCTCGGATCGGGCGCGTCGCTGTGGCCGAGGGTCTCGCTGACCTCAGAGCTCTCAGCCGGGCCGGAGTCGGCAGCGCTGCCTTCGGCGGGCGCGTCGCTGGCCTCTGCGGGCTCCGCCGGGTCGTGGTCGGCGACGCTGCTCTCGGCGGGCGCGTCGCTGGCCTCTGCGGGCTCCGCCGGGTCGTGGTCGGCGACGCTGCTCTCGGCGGGCGCGTCGCTGGCCTCTGCGGGCTCCGCCGAGTCGTGGTCGGAGTCGGCGGCGCTGCTCTCGGCGGGCTCTGCGGGCTCCGCCGCGTCGTGGTCGAAGTCGGCGGTGTTGCTCTCGGCGGGCGCGTCGCCGGCCTCTGCGGTCTCCGCTGAATCGTCGTCGGAGTCGGCGACGCTGCTCTCGGCGGGCACGTCGCCGGCCTCAGCGGCCTCCGCTGAATCGTGGTCGGAGTCGGCAGCGCTCTCGGCAGGTGCGTCTGCAGCCTCTGCGGTCTCCGCTGAGTCGTTGTCGGAGTCGGCAGCGCTGCTCTCGGCGGGCACGTCGCCGGCCTCAGCGGTCTCCTCCGCGTCGCCGCTGGCGTCGAGGGTGTCGTCCGCCTTTGCGGTGCCTTGCTCCGCGTTCGAGTTCCCTGCCTCGGGCGTCACGCTCCCTCCGTCCTCGGAAGACGAATCTGCGGGCGGGCCCTCTGCCCCAAGCTCCTCCTCGTCGTGAGGCGATCCCTCAGCCACGAGCCCTCCAGACACGAACCTGCCAAGCTCGTGGGGCGCGATCGGAATCACCGATCGCGCCCCAGAGGTCGTGCTGCAGGCTCAGACCCTCGGCCGAAGCCGAGGAGCCGTGTTTAGAGCGCTCCAGGCGCATTAGCGGCCCGGGCCGCCCTTCTTGTCGTCGTCGCCCTCGTCGGCGTCGTCGTCGTCGCCCTCGTCGTCCTTCTTGTCGTCGCTGCTGGTGGGCAGCTCCGGCGTATCAGGCATGGACATCAGCGAGTCCTTGGCGCCAGAGAGACGGCTGATGGCCGACATGTACTCGTCGCGGATTCGCTCCAGGCGCGAGATGTTCTCCTCGAGCCGGTTGCGAACGCGCTCGAGCTCGACGTTCTCCTCTTGGAGCTGCTCCTTGCGGTCCTCCAGGCGCTTGACGTCGGCCCGGAAGGTGGCCATGTCCTCGGCCTCCTTGGCGACCTCCTCACGGAGCTCTTCCTGCTCCTTCTTGAGGCGATCTCGCTCGGAGCGGATCTGGTTGGCCCGCTCGACGAGGGCTTCGTTGCGCTCGACGGTCGCCTCGAGCTTGGACTCGAGGGCCTCGTTCATGCCCTCGATGGTCCTCGACTCGAGGATCAGGCGGTTGGCGTCCATGGCCAAGGCCTCGGTCCGCTCCATGTGGGTCCGGGTCCGCTTGACCTCGTCCTCCATGCGCGTGATCGAGTCCTCGAGGGCAGCAGTCGCGCTGACCTTGAGCTCCATCAGGCGCTGGTTCTGCTCACCCAGGACGTTGTTGAACTGCTCGCGGGCGACGCGGAAGGACTCGCTGAGGTCCTCGCCGTCCTCCAGCGGCGCGGGCGAGTCGGGCACGTCAGGCTTGCTCGCCGTGAGGGGCTCTCGAGCCCCCTCGTCGTCCTTGGCGTCGTCCTTGGCTCCCGCGTCGTCGTCCTTGTCGTCGTCCTTGTCGTCGTCCTTGGCAGCCATGCCGGCTCCGGCAGGCTTGGCACCCCAGGCGGGCTTGCTCGGCTGAGCGCCAGCGCCAGCGTCGTCCTGGCCGTCGTCGGAGTCCTCGGTGGTCTCCTCGTCGTCCTCGTTCAGGTCGTCGTCGTCAAAGTCGTTCGGATCCGGCATCCCTGCCTCCCTGTTGGTTGGGGTGCGACTATGCCCCCGTGACCTGAGGCCTGCAAGGCGATGAACGTGGATGACCTAAACCTCGATTCCTCCGAGGGAAATCACCACTTGCCAGCCAGGATTGGCCCTCTGCAGAGGAGCCCTCGCCAAAGTTGAGGCGCCGTGCTCCAATCGCGGCCGTGCTGGTCGAAGTAGAGCGAGTTTGGAAACGCTACGACGTCGTGACGGCAGTCCGGAACGTCTCGCTCACGATTCAGCGCGGTGAATTGCTGGGTCTGATCGGGCCGAACGGCGCCGGCAAGACCTCGCTCATGAAGATGATCGCGACCCTCGCCAAGCCAGACCGCGGGCGGGTTCGGATCATGGGCCGCGACGCCCGGCTCACGATGGGTCCGATCCGCAAGCGCCTCGGCTACATGCCGGCCGAGTTCGGCAAAATGCCCGACATGACGGTCGTGGAGTATCTGAGCTACTTCGGGGCCGCGGCCGGCGTTCCTCGCCGCGAGCGCAAGCGGCGGATCGAGGCTGTGCTGGAGCTGGTCGACCTCGTCGATCGCTCTGAGAGCCTGGTCGGGAGCGGCTCGACGGGGATCAAGCAGCGGATCTTGATCGCCAAGACCCTCGTCCACGACCCCGAGCTCCTGATCCTCGACGAGCCCGCCGCCGGCCTCGACCCCCGCGCTCGGATCGAGATTCGCGAGGTCCTCAAGGAGCTCAACAGCCTCGGCAAGACCATCGTGGTCAGCAGCCACATTTTGGCCGACCTCGAGGAGATCTGCGACCACGTGGCGATCATGGAGCGCGGGCGCCTCGTGACCCACGGCTCCATAGCGGGCCTGACCGACCAGCTCCGCGAGACGACGGCCGCTCGCCGCTGGCGAATCGGCGTCCTCCCAGATGCCCTCGAGCCGGCCGAAGAGCTCTTGGCCACCCTCCCCGACGTCAGCGCCTTGGGGCGTGAAGGGCACCTGATCACCTTCGAGACGGCCGACCGCGACGCCAACTTCGTGCTCCGGGCCCTCATCGAGGCCCAGGTCACGGTCCTCGACTTCCGCGAGGAGGGTCCCCGCCTCGAAGACGTGTTCATGCGCCAGACCGAAGGGGCGGTCACGTGAGCGACGCTCCCCCCCTGCCTCTTGGCGAACGCTGGGCCAAATTCACGACCTGGCTCGAGAACAGCTGGCTGGTCCGCTACGCCTGGGACAACCCCAGCGCTGAGCACGACGCCCGCTCGATCCTGAGCGCTCCCAAGGTCGGGATCTGGCTCGGGCTCGAGGTCCTGGCCATCGTGATCGCGACGGGCTGCATGCTCATCGTCGCGCCTGCTGAAGAGCGCGAGTTCCGCGACCTCCTCGAGATCGTCGGCACCGGCGGCGTCCTCATCGATACGACCTTCCTGACCATCACCGCGCTCTTGGCGCTCATCGTCCCCTTCCGCGCCTCAGGTCTCCTCGAAGGCCCCCGCTGGCGGGGCTATCTCGACCAAGTCATCACCACGGGCATGAGTCCGCTCCGCTACTTCGCGGGCAAGGCCGCCTCCAGCCAACCCTTCTTCATAGCGATCCTCTTAGCCAGCTTCCCCTTCGTGACCCTGTTCGGGCTCTTGGGCGGAGCCGACTGGGGGCGGGTGTTCTTTGGCTACCTCCTGCTCTACCTCTACGCGAACCTCCTCCTGGCAGTCGCCTGCGCCTTGGGCTCGCTGCTGCATGAGGTCTTGGCCGTCCTGCTGACCCTGACCCTCGCGATCCTGGGGAATCTGGCGGCCTTCATGCCCTTCCCCGCGGTCGCGGCGACCTACTCACCCGCCCGCTACTTCATGCTCCAGAGCATAGAGACGATGTCGGGGAGCGAAGGCGCGCTCTTCCGCGAGCTGTTCAGCACCGTCAACCTGTTCGGGCTCCAGATGCACTGGCTGACCTGGACCCTGATCGTGTGGGCTCTGCTCCTGCTGCTCTGCGGGCTGACCTGCGCCCTCGGCCCACTCCACGCCTTCGTGCCGGGCCTCAACAACTTCGGCTCCTTGGTGCTGCCGGGTGACGCCAAGCGCTTTCGGCTCCGCAAGTTCCGTCCTTTCGTGACACGTCGGACCGAGCTGGCCTTCCTCTTCGATAATCGCCCCGTGGCGCTCAATCGCTGGGTCCTCCCGCTTCGAGCCTTCCAGATCCTGGCGCTCTTGAGCCTGCTCGCGGTTCAGCTCTTCGCCTCGAACTTTGCCCACCCTTTCCTCAAGGACGTCAACCACGAGGCCGTGGTCTTCGGAGAGATCACCCTCCTCTGCATGCTCGCGATCATGGCGGTCAGCTTCTTGACCTCGGGCCGAGCCCAAGCCCTGACGCGCTTTCGCTTGGCCGGCCTCTCGATTCCCCAGGTCGTGTTCGACACAGGGGTCATCGTGTTCTTCCTGGCAGGCGTCGTCGGCTTGCACGGGATCGGTTGGGCCTACGCCTGGGAAGACCTCAGCCAGCCGCGCTCCTTTTGGCGCTCCATGGGCGATCCTCGGGACCTGCTGCGACTCTCGAGCATCGCGCTCTCGGCTCTGATCCCAGTCACGATCTCGACCTTCTTGCTCATGAAGCTCCTCTCGGCTCGCTTCCTCGGCAAGGGCTGGATCGTGCTCTCGGCCTGCGTGTTCCTGCTCTTCTTCGCGATCTTCCCCATGATCTTGATCCCCATGAGCGAGGCCCTGGCGATGTCCAAGATCGAGGGCGCCCGGGACTGGGCGCGACCGATCTACTTCCTGGCCCTGGCTTCGCCGACGACCCAGGGCATGGCGCTCCTCGACCACCCGCCGCGCTGGATCGAGAGCGGCTCGTGGCTCTTCGAGCGCGGGTTCTGGTTCTGGCAAGCCGTGATCATTCTCTACCTGGGCGGGCTCTGTTATCGCGCCCACCGGGCGGTGCTCCAGACCGCGACGATCTTCGCGGGGAGCATTCCTGCTAAGGAGGCCCGCGGCGAGAAGCCTTGCCCGCGCTGTCGGAGTCCGCTCCAGATCCCGACGCCCTACACGGCGTGGGGCGGGATCCTGCTCACCTCCCTCATGAAGGAGGTTCGCTGCCTCGAGTGTGGAGCCGACTTCCACGGACCGAGCGGCAAGCAGCGCCCGCAGCGGGCGTTCTATATCGGCTTGGTCCGCTATGGCTTCTTGGGCCTGGCGCTCTTGTTTGGGACCTACTTCCTGGTGGGGTTGGTATGAGCAGCGCGCGTGCCAGGCTGGTTTGGCTGCCGCTCTGCCTCGTCCTCTGGTTGGGGGCGGGTGCCTGGGCTCAGGCCCCGAGCCCAACCCAGACCCCGAAGGACGAGTCAGGGATCGTCGAGAAGGTCGACCTGGGCTACGACGGCTGGATCCCCGACACCGGCTTGGCCCCGGTCTGGCTGACCCTTCGCAACACCGGCGCCACTGAAGAGCGCCTGCGCGTGATCGCTCGCAGCCGCTCTTCGCGCAACGAGAAGAGCGTCGACCTCCCCGCCGGCGGCAAGGCGCGAGTGTTCCTCGCCCTGAGCGTCTCCTGGCGAATGTCCATCGAGGTCTACCGCGGCGAAGAGCTCTTGTTCCGTCGCGAGGTCGAGAACGCGCCGCGTCTCGAAGCTCAGAGCCACCTGATCGTGATCGACGGCCGCCCGGCTGAGGCGCGCAAGGGAGAAGCTACGCGCGGCGACCGTCGGCTCAAGGTGACGTCCATAGACGCCACCAACGCCAGCCCTGAGGCGGCCACCTACACGCCGCTGGGTGGAGTCCTGCTCCGCTCCCTCGACCCGGGCGACCTCGCCCCAGATCAGCGCGCGGCCCTCTTCGAGTACGCGCTCCTGGGCGGGACGATCTACCTGGTCGCCTCGGGGCCTGAGCGCCTCAAGCTGACTCAGCTCCTCAAGTCCCTCCCTGGTAAGGACACCAAGCAGAAGATCCTCGGGCGCACGGCCCTCGTCCGGCAATACGGCATGGGTCGCGTGGTGACCTTCGGCGACGACTTCGTGGACGACATGGTCCGCAACGATCCGCGCGGAGATCGGCTCAGCACCGAGTTCAGCACCCTGCTCGGTTCGCGGGCCAACCGCGCTCGCCTCGGTCCGACCTACGAGCGCTTCGGCGGCGACGTCGATCACCCTGGCTCAGGCACCGCCGGAATGGTGATCATCTTCTTCGGCCTCTACTGGCTCGTGGTCGGCCCCGGAATCGCCCTCGGGCTTCGGCGCTCCAAGCGGCAGACGCTGCTCTTCTTCGCGGTGGCCTCGATCCTCGGATTCTGCGCCCTGGCCTTCGTCGTGGCCGGCACGGTCCGGACGGCCAGCGGCGGCGCCCACGTGCGCGAAGTCGTGCTCGTGGCGTCCGAGGGACCTTCTCTGGCCATGACCGACGTGACCGTGGTCTCGGGCGGCGGCTGGCGCTACGACCTCCACCTCGAGAGCTCGCGCCCCTTCTCCGCGACTCAAGCCTCCGAGTCGGGTCGGCGACGGATCCGCGGCTCGTGGACGCCTGAGGAGTTCGAGGCCACCAACGCCGACACCCGACGCGGTCGGAGCGTCGACCTCGACCTCCGTCCGCCGCCCTGGGACCAGCGCTCGGTGCACGTCCTCCAGCAGCGCACCGACCTGGCTCCCATAGACGCCGAGCTGATCGGCGGGAGCCCGCGCGGCAAGGGCTACGAGGTCCGGGTTCGGAACCCGACCAAGGCCAGCTTCGGTCCCGCGATCGTGATCGAGGACATAGCTCACCAGATCGGCCGCGCCAAGGCCTTCGCCGACCTCGGCGTGCTCAAGCCTGGCGAGGAGAAGCGGGTCTTCCTGCGGCCTGGCGGGCGGATTCGGGGAGCGAACCTCCCCAGCTACCGCGGCAAGCACTGGTTCACGCCCCTCGAGGTCCCAGAGAGCTGGCACGCCTGGGCCAACGCCCGCAACCAGACCGTCTCGACCAACACGCGCCTCAACGTTCGCTTCGTGATCCTGAGTCGAGTCCCGAACTCGATCGAGGCCAGCGGGGACCGCCTCGAAGTGGAGGCACACGCCCTGCGAGTGGACCCGGTGCGGATCGGAGAGGTCTTCGAGCGCGGCTTCGTGGGGGTCGAGCTGAGCCTGGTCAAGAACGCCGGCTTCGGCGGCAACCAGAAGGTCGTCACGGTCTCGCGCGTGATCCCCAACAGCCCGGCCGCCCAGAGCGGACTCAAGGCTGGAGACAGCGTGATGGCGATCAACGGCAGCCGCGGGCGTGTCCCGGTCGCGACCGTCGAAGAGTTCATTCAAGAGGTCTCTCGTCACCGCCCGGGCCAACGGATCACGATCGTGGTCAATCGGAGCGGGATCGTGACCCAGGTCCGCGTCCGCCTCGGGAGCCGGCCCGGCCGCTAAGGCCAGGGCACCCGTGGCTCCTCCTCCGCGACTCAAGAAGGCGATCCTCCGGCCGCTGCAAAAGGTCCGAATGGACGTCGACGCAGACGGCCAGATCACGCCGGTGATGGTTCGACTCGAGCCCGAGGGCGAGCCCCTCGTGATCTCGCGCGTCGACCACATAGACGACCGGATCACCGAGGTCTGGTTCGAGGTCGAGACCCGCTGCGGCGATCGCCTCGTGCTGCGCGTCGAGCGCGAGCGGCTCCGCTGGGAGCTTCAGACCGTCGAGAGCCAGAACCCCGACCGCTACCGCGGATGGTTCGAGGCTCAGGAGGCCGCCGAGGCGGCTCGGGCCGCGGTAGAGGCAGCAGCGGCCGCGAAGCAGGACCCGAATCCGGACGAGCCCTCGGCGTGAGCCAGCCCGCCCCTCCTGAGGGCCCCGCACCCGAAGCTCGGCGCCCCGACCCTCAGCGAACCGACGTCTTGGAGCTCCCCGCAGAGGTCTGGCGGATCGTGGTCCTGGGAGACCCTCACGGCGACTTGATCGCCCTCGAGCAGGTCTTGCGCCAAGAGAGTCGTCCGGACACGCTTGTTCTGTCAGCTGGGGACAACGTGGGCTACTCCGACGGAGCCGTCTCCAGCTACCTCTGCCAGGTTCTGGAGGAGCGCAAGATCCGCAGCGTGCGCGGCAACCACGAGGCCTGGAGCGAGGACGGGACCCTGTTCCACTCCCCGCCGGGCCTCCCGCGTCAGCTGAGCGAGGTCGCCCAGCGCTGGATCAACGCGCTCCCGACTCGAATCCGGATCCGCGCCGCCGCTCGCCCCGAGCTCTCGATCTCGCTGACCCACTGCCTGCCGAACTGGGCCTACGTCAACGCCAAGGAGGCCCGCCGCTTCCTCGATCTCGAAGAGGCCGACCTGGTCTTGTGCGGACACACGCACCGCCCCGCCGTCTACAGCGTCGGGCCGCGGGCGCGCAAGGCGACCTCCAAGCGCTTCGATCCCCGCAGCAAGACCCCGCTCCGGGTCGAGCTCAAGCCCAAGACCCGCGTGGTGTGCGACGCCGGCTCCCTGGCCCGCCCGAGCCGACCCCGCCGGGGCGCTCAACCCGGCGGAATGTGCCTCGAATACGGGACCTACGCCGTCGTCGACCTCCGCGCTGGCGCGGTCGAGCTGCATTCGGTCGACAAGCGCGCCCGGCTCCAAGAGGTCTTCGAGCAACTCGCCGGCGGCTGAACCTCTTGTGGATCTGCGAACTCCACGCATCCTGAGACCATGGATCTCCCGGACTACTGGATCCCCCTCCCACCCCCGCTAGCTCAAGTTGCGCGAGACCTTGGACTCGACCCCGACGAGCTGAAGGTTCACCAGAGCGTGAACAAGCCTGCGCTGGGTCCCAGTCGGTGGTTGATCTGGATGTGTCGGTTCTCAGGTGCTTGGACCCCCCGTTCTCAGAAGTATGGACCCCCCAGTTCGGCGTCGGCGTTCACATCATTCCTTAGTTTGCCCGTTGCCGCGACCGCTTCTTGGACTTGGTCGGCGGCT
>Ga0316204_10003904_pt1 | contig 28298 bp, 30 predicted proteins | sample 6monrhotite_MG_2_FD_205661 | JGI IMG/M metagenome (GOLD analysis project Ga0316204, IMG submission 205661) | Microbial mat bacterial communities from mineral coupon in-situ incubated in ocean water Damariscotta River, Maine, United States -... | ecosystem: Environmental > Aquatic > Marine >...
TTGTAGGTTATATGTAATCTTAGGAGAAAATATGCAGCTATTTATCGGATGGTTACTTATTGTTTTTCCAGGAATTTTATTTGTAGGGCAAATAATTTCCTCAGTTAATTTTCCACTGGCACAAAAGCTGGGTTTACAAGAAGACCCTGATGAGGCAGACCCTCTATTACAACGTGCAGAGCTATATGCAGCTTACTGGGATCTTGTGACACTGGGCTGGATGCCCGTTTCTGGTGTTTTAATGGTGATTAATAATTCAGCCTGGCCAATCCTTGCTTTGTTTAGTGGTGCAATATATCTAGATTGCGCTGGTCGTGAAGCCGCTAAAATTCTTAGCTTTAAACATGAGGGTATTCAAACAGGCAAAAGTATGCAACAACGCATCTTTTTTTCTACATATTTCATTATGGGCTTTCTCGCAATTATAACTATTGTTTATGCTTTATCTGAACTGCGTCCTCTAATATGACTACTCAAGAAATCAAAGATTATTATGATGTCACAGAGCACAGTGATGTGCGTTCTGATTTAATTTATGCGTCTGAAATTATAACAGGCCCTAAAGTTGCAATAGATTGTGGTTGCGGATCTGGTTCGGATATTGAGTATTTATCTAGTCACGATTTTAAAGTATATGGATTTGATATCGAAGACGAATCTATAAAAAGGTGTACAGAACGTTTCAATAATAACAATAATGTAATTCTAACAAAAGCCGGATTTAGCTCTTATACATATCCGAAGGCCTCACTTGTTGTAGCTGATGCCAGTCTATTTTTTTGCAACATAACGGATTTTGATGACGTTTGGGTTAGTATTTCAGACTGCCTAAGCCCAGATGGTATTTTTTGTGGCTCATTTCTAGGGGCTGAAGATACTATGTCTAGCCCATCTTATGATGGTGATGCATTCTGGCCTGAAATATTAGTTTTTAAAGAAGCAGAAGTGAGAGGCATTTTTAAAGGTTATGAAATATGTCGTTTCACTGAGCATAAAAAATCAGGTATGACGGCTCAGGGATCTAAGCATGACTGGCATATATACTCTGTAGTTGCGAAGAAAACTGATATCTTCTTGTGAAACCTCGATACAATACCTATGGCTTAGTACAATGTTTGCCTTAAAAGTTAATAAATAATGATTTTTCTTAATCAGGTACAATAATTACATGTCAGATAAACTGAAAGTTAAGTCCTATTCACCCATGGAAGAAAAAGTTAATATTTTTTCTCACGCTTTTGGATTGTTGCTGAGTATATTGGGTCTCTTCCTTTTAGTCATACATGCGAGCATAAATGGAACTGCTTTACATATTGTTAGCTTTTCTATTTACGGCATCAGCTTAATTGTTTTATATACAGCGTCTACCTTATATCATAAAGCGAAAAGTCCTGAATTAAGAAGTCGGTTGAGAGTTTTTGATCATGCATCTATATATGTACTTATAGCCGGCTCATATACGCCTTTTGCGCTTATTACCTTAACAGGTGGTTTAGGCTGGTTGATTTTTGCTTTGTCATGGGGTCTGGCAACAATCGGGGTGGTTTTAAAACTATTTTTCACTGGTAGATACACTCTAGTCTCAACATTAATGTATGTGTTTATGGGCTGGATGATAATCTTTTTTATTAACCCACTAATAGATGCGTTATCTAGTGATGGAGTGACATGGCTTGTTGCGGGTGGTGTTTTTTATACCGTTGGAGCAGCTTTATATAGTATTAAAAAGATTAAATTTAATCATGCTATCTTCCACTTATTTGTGTTATTAGGCAGCTTTTCCCACTTTGTATCAGTGTATTTTTATGTTTTACCTCATCATTGATTTAATTGGTGAATCAATCAGATCTGAATTTGCTTAGACATAATAAAAATAATCTCCATAGATATGAATATTAAGTACATAATTTTTTCTGAAGTTGACCCTGTTGACTTTTTAGTTTTGTTAAATAAACAGAAACTTAGAGAGCATCTTATTCAGCATGATTTGTTTGATATTGACTCTATTAATGACTGGATTAAAGCTAAGTTAGAAGTTGATTCAGAACCCGGGTGCAGAGTTAGAGCGATATTATTCAATGATAACCTTGTAGGTTGGTGTGGTATTCAATTTGAAAATGACAAATATGAAATAGCCATAATTATTGACGATAGCTTATGGGGTGCAGGTAAAAGAATATACACAGAAGTAATGTGTTGGGCGAAGGAGCTTGGGCATGATGAGGTAGTAATACACTTGCTTGATTCGAGACCTGAATATAAGTTTTTACGAAAAATAGCGAAAAACGTCTATAAAAGCGAACTTTTAGGTAGAGAGTTTATTACTTACCAGCTTCTGGTAAAGTAAAGAGAAAGCATGTTCAAATAATGCACCTACCATTGAATTATTAATATATATCTTATCGAACTTGAGAGGGAGTTATTATCAGTTATCTGCTTACATTACTTAATGCGTTTCTTTTAATAGTGAAGTATTTTGCATGGGTAATGCCTAATAATGCTCTAGTAAAGGCCGGTTTTGGGGGGCTGGTCTCATTTGATATGTTTGTGTCTCCAATAATTGCGCTTATTATTTTTTTATATATTTATAAGAACAAAAAACTATTCCATTATAAGTGGCTTATGTTTTTAAACTTAATAGTAGGTTTTGCATTGTTTATATTTCCGCTGGTCATTATTTCTGGTGCTTTCATTGGCGTAATGTTGGGCAGAGTTAGTGTTTGAATTTTAATGATTAAGCTTAACAATGAAACTACTTAAAACTAATTCTAGAGTTAAAGCTGAAATTGATCGTGTATATAAATATTTAAGTGATTTAGATAATCTGTATAACGATATTAATTATTTAAAAGAAAATAATGAAGTGAAAGTGGCGAGAACTGACAGTGGTGTTGAGTTTATAGGTAAAGGTAAAGAGTTGTTGTTCAAAATGGAAAATATTGAATATGAAGAAAATTATGGAATTAGAATAAAAGTAGTCACTGAAGGCAGGCATCTTAAGCGATTTGGAGATGCGGATATTATAAGTCGTTTAAGTTATGCCAATAATACTACCAATATTGAAACGGTAGTAATGACAGAAAAAACACCAGGCTTTATCTGGAGAATCTTTATTAAGCTAATGGTGTTTATTTATATGTTTCAGTCTAGAAGTGTTGAAAAGGCATATATTAAACGAATTGAAGATCGTGCATAACAAACGGATAAAATAACAGTGGCAAGTCTCATATCCTGTTTAATGGCTTAATGCCTTAATGCCTTAATGCCTGGTTTAATTACGTATCAATATTACAGATAAATAGAGCGAGGCTACTGACGAGTGATTTGAGCCTCGCTCCAATTATTCATTCATGAATTTATAAAAAACGTTTACGAATAAATTTATGTAACTCCATTACAACCAGTACCGTTAAAGCAATACCCAGTAGCTCCAGCCAATGTCCTGGTGTGACTGGCTGGATATGCAGCACATCACTAAGCCACGGTGTATACATGGCGCCGATGTGAATGAGTTGAGCGATAGCGGTTCCAAATAATAATATGGGGTTGCGTAAAGGGTTGTGTGTGAATACCGAGCGCACTTCAGATCGACAGTTAAATACATGAACGTTTTCAAACAACACCATTAACAGTAATGTGCCATTACGTGCTTCATCTAGATTAAAACCTCTGCTGATGAGCCATTGGAAAACAATAAAAGCCATAGAGCCAATAAGTAATGCGGAAATAATAACCCGTTCGATCATTATTCGATTAAAAATGTGTTCTTTTGGCGATCTTGGGGGGTGGCGTAATTCGTCACCTTCACCTGGCTCAAATGCTAACGCGACATCCTGAATGCCATTAGTTACCAGGTTCAACCAAAGTAGTTGTACCGCTATTAGTGGTAATGGTAAGCCGGTTAACAATGCCAGTGTAAATAGTACTAACTCCGCAGCGCCGGTAGAAATAAGCAGAAAAATAACCTTACGGACATTTGCGTACGCGACGCGGCCTTCTTCTACACCTGCAACTATGGAGTCAAACTTGTCATCAGTGATAATAAGGTCAGCGGTTTCTCTGGCGACATCGGTACCACTCAGGCCCATTGCTACGCCTACTTCCGCTGCGCGTAAAGCAGGTGCATCGTTTGCACCGTCACCACTGACCGCGACAAAATGTCCGTTACGTTGTAGAGATTGAACGATGTCTAATTTTTGATGTGGCCCAACTCGCGCAAAAACCCGCGCTTTAAGTGTAAGCTGGTCAACGGTTCCAGAGTCTTGAGCCTGTCTTAACTCGGGCCCTGTAATCAACTGGTCGGCATGTTCCACTATACCTAGTTCGTGTGCAATGGCGAAAGCCGTAGCTGGGTGGTCACCGGTAACCATCGCAACCTCAATACCTGCCTGACGACAGTCTGAGATGGCGCCTTTTGCCTCCGTTCTCAGTGGGTCAATGATGCCTACCAGGCCGATTAATGTAATCCCTTTAAGATGCTCTTCAGTATAGGTTTCACCGGGTGCAAGCTCAATAACACCCGATGCTAGAGCAAGCACTCGGTAACCACCGCTTGCCAGTGAGTGCGCCTGTTTTTCAATCTGTTCTGCATCCAGTTTAACGTCTTTGCCCGGTGTCGCCATGGTTGTGCACATCGGCAATAGTCGCTCAAGTGCGCCTTTCACGAAGGCACACTTATCACCGTTCACTTTATTTAAACTGGCCGAAAACAGGCGTTCTGATTCATAGGGAATGTTGGCAATTTCAGTAAAGGTATTGGCTGTTTCGGTTTTAATAACACCGGCTTTATGTGCCATGACCAGAAACGCGACATCCACCGCATCACCATCGTGAGACCAGCCGGAATCGGTGCGCCCCAGAAAGCCTTCATTAGTCAGCACAGCTGTCTGACATAATCGTTCTAAGAGAGCATTCTCTTCAACAGATGGTGTGCTATTTGGTTTTTTGATAACGCCTTGCGGAACAACTCCTTCACCACTTACTTCCCAAATGTCTTTGTTTGGGAAGGCAATACAACGTGCAGTGAGTTGATTGACTGTCAGCGTACCTGTTTTGTCAGTGGCGATAAATGTGCAGGAACCTAATGCTTCTACTGCTAATAGCCGACGAACAATCACATTTCGTTTCGCCATTCGACCCATGCCGATGGCTAAGGCAACGGTAAGTGCCACGGGCAAGCCTTCGGGAATAACCGATACGGCTAGTGCGACCGCGAGTAAAAATACTTCGCCGAAGGGGGTGCCGCGCATGATTGCCACTAAGAACATAATTAAAGCAGCGATACCTACAAAGATAGCGACTCTGTGGGTAAATCGGTCCATGCGAACTTGCAGTGGCGCTTTGGGCGATGGTTTGAACAAAACATCGGCGGCGATTTTACCTAACTCGGTATTAATCGATGTGCTGACTACTACACCGCGGGCACGACCACGGCTGATTAAAGTACCGGTGAAAAGCATATTAATGCGATCACCTAAAGCGGTATCTTCGGCTAAAGCAGCATTACTGTTTTTAAGTAACGGTAGCGACTCACCCGTTAGTAGAGATTCGTCTACTTGCAGATCATGGGATTCCAGTAATCGTAAATCGGCAGGCACTTTAACGCCAGATTCCAGAAGTACAATATCGCCAGGTACTAATTCTTCAGCGTTAATGTCATAGGTCTCTCCTTCACGTAAAACTCTGCACCGTGTACTGACAAGCTCCTGTAAAGCGGCTGCGGCACGTTGTGCTGAAAATTCCTGAATAGTGCCAATAACCGCATTGATAATTAATACGGCAGAAATAAAACCGGCATCTGACCACTCATTAATTGCTATGGATAAAATAGCGGCTGCAACAAGAACATAAATAAGGGGGCTGGCAAACTGTCTCAGGAAGACAACGGCGATTCCTGATGTTTTGGTCTGAGGTAATGTATTGTGACCAAATTGCGCAAGACGGCTCACAGCATCGTTATTGCTTAAACCGTGACATGAACTATTAAGTGCATTAAGAATATCATCACTGGATTTTGCATGGGGTGAAGATATTTTTTCGGTAATATTGTCTAGTGTCATATCGGTATTATTAAATGAAAGATTATTATTATAGTAACGTTACGTCAGGAAGTAAGCCTTATTAGCACTCAAATTATTCTAATAAGTTGAGCGATAACAATTAAAGTGAATTTGCTTAGAATAAGTGCTCGTTTTATAGAGAGCTGACACGAGTTGAAAAAATTATACTGCCCGGGTAATGGGTGTGGCTAATCGTTGATAAGCAGAATTATCAGATAAGGTATACTCTGACAAAGTAGAAGGAGTTTGATATGTTTGAAGTTACGTCGCTTGTTGAACTGGGGTGGGCAAGCTATTTTCAGCAGCAGCTTACATTAGAAGAGTGGGATGAAGTGGTTCCTACCAGGATAGTTGAGCAGTATAAATCTGAAATCACCGTGGCAACGGAATCAGGCGCTTTTAATATAGAACTTTTGGCTTCCATGCCAGAAATGGTTGTGGGTGACTGGTTGTTACTTGATAAACAGCAAAAATTTTTACGCTTGCTTGAGCGTAAAACTTGTTTTTCAAGAAAGGCAGCGGGCAGTAAATCTAAAAAACAGCTCATCTCAGCAAACGTAGATACTGCGTTTATCGTTTCTTCAATGAATGATGATTTTAATCTGAATCGAATAGAACGCTTTCTTTCTTTAGTTAATGAGGCAGGTGCCGAACCTGTTGTCTTGTTGAGTAAAAGTGACCTTACTGAAGAGCCTGAAAAATTTATTAAAGCAGTGCAGGCAATTGATCCATTTTTAGCGGTTGAAGAAGTGAACTGCCTGGATAAACAAAGTGTAGATAAATTATCACCCTGGATTAAGGAAAGCAGCACTATTGCGGTTTTAGGTTCTTCTGGGGTTGGCAAGTCTACATTGGTCAATACCTTGTTAGGTGAAAGCCAGCAAAGTACAAGTGGCATTAGAGAAGATGATGATAAAGGTCGTCATACAACAACGCGACGCTCACTGATTGCATTAAAGACGGGAGGCTTAATTTTAGATACTCCCGGTATGCGTGAAATTCAGTTAGCGGACTGCAAGGAAGGTATTGCAGCAACTTTTGCAGATATTGAAGCTTATGCAGAGCAATGTAAGTTCAGTGATTGTCAGCATCAGGCTGAACCCGGTTGTGCTGTTCAAAAAGCAGTTGAATCGGGTGATCTGGATGAGCGACGTCTTAAAAATTACCTGAAGTTGGGTCGTGAAGAAGCTTTAAATTCAGCTAGTCTAGCTGAACGAAGAGCAAGTGATAAAGCCCTGGGGAAATTTTATAAAACAACTTTGAATCAGTCGCATAAATTAAAAGGGCGGTAATTTTTTAAAAAGGGGCAGAGTTTTCTGAACTTGTTTATCTATGAATTTTGTTTATAAAAAATGACTAACAACGTCGTTATTAAATGAGTTATTTAAGAAATCAATAGTTTAGAAAAATATACATAGCAAAATTTATACAATATTAAAAATACAAAAAATCGAGAATATTTATTATCAACATTGGATTTTATTTTTAATGATAGTGCAGGATTTAAATTATTTAAATGTAAACTAATTTTTTAAAGAACATCATCCCCAGTGTAGCTGGAGATGATGAGTTAAATCTTAACGTTTAATAGTCACACCCAAAGCTGACTCGGCCAGATCTGCGGGAGTGAAAAACGACTGAGAGCCATTCGAGCCACTGTGCACACCCCAGGCTGTATAATTAAATGACCAGCCACCGCCACTATCGCCGCCGATGCTGTTATCACCCGTTACACGAATCAGGTTGTTAACAGTGCCAATAGAATAGTTAACTGTCACCAGTAATCCATCTACTGTGTGGTTACAGGTACGTGTATTTGAAGAGCGACCATACTCGCATACACTTGCACCAAACATAGTCCACCATGAGCGAATACCACTGACATCACGAATTGACGTTGCGGTTGCGTAGAAATCATCTAACGCAATATGACTCGATGTATGGTATTCAACATCACCGCTGCCAAATTCCTGGTCTCGCCAGGTCGTGTTAAATACCAGTCCACCGGCTTCTTCAAAACCATTAATGCCAGAGCAATGTGCCGCTGTAATAAAACCGTCACCATTTGGACCGCTGACTGACCAGCCACTGGTGCACTCACGAAAACCATCGTCCTGTATCCAGTTACCGCCACGGACATGATCAAACTCCATGATCTCACCTTCACCCTCGACAGTTTTTATCCTTAGTTCTTTACCTGTGATACTGCGAATCTGATCACTTAAATCAGTGCCTTTTAACTCACTCTGCACTGCACTCAGGATTCTGTTGTGATCGGGACGATCCGCCTTTTTCGAAACCTTAATTTCGAGTTGAATGGAATTGGTTGCGGGATCATAAAAAGAAAGTGATCGGGCATAACCCGCCTTTCTTAAACCTTTAGCAGCGATTTTTGCCCGTGTTACATTGTCCTGAAAGGACATAGCTCCCCCACCGGTAATAGATACATTAGCCGGTGCTTTGTTAGCAGAAATTTCTTCTAGTACTTGAGTAGGAATTTTACCCATGAACTGAATATGAGATTTTGTGCCGGGTGCTGGCTCTTTCCACATGCGCGAAATTCTATTGGGAAATTTTGCCATTAACTTATTTGCGTAGTGGGCAAACTCGTTCTGAGATTGAATGCTATCCACTGCCTGAGAACGAGACATGCCTGATTCTTTTGCTAACAAATCAACATCCATTGTCATTTTTCCATCGTTCTCAAGAACCAGACTTCCATCATCTTCATGACTAAGTGGCAACTTTCCTGTTTCAACTGTAGATTCGAGCAGCTCAGGGTGTGGGTGCCATATTTCTGAATTAAGTCGCTCAATACCGTGTGCGAATGCTGAGCCTGATGTGGATAAAGCAAGAAGACAAGCAATGGGTGCTTCGATATACAATCTTTGTATTTTCATTTGAACTCTCCTGTTCGATTTGATTTAACTGCAGGGTAATTATGACGAGAGGTGATTGCGAAATATATCAGCTGATATGTACAAAGAGTGTAGGGAACTGTTTATAGTGATGTCAGTTATTATTCGTAAAGGATATGTGTTTTTTCTTTTTTATTTGTAGTCGTGATATGTCATCTAGTTATAAAGGTAGGTCAGCAGGCTTTATGTAGATGCGTTTCTAGATGATTGTAGTTTTCAGTGTATATTTATATAGCTATAGAAAACATTGCGAGTTTTTATTTTAAATTCTATTCTGATTTTAAACTAATTTTTCGATGTTTTTATTAATACTTAGACTAAAGTCTAAATACAATTTATCTGATTAGCTGATTTTAAGCATGCGATCTCCTCTATAATATTATTTCTGGAGGGGCTAGAAGTGCAAACATTAATTAACAATTTAAGTGTAAGTAAGAAATTGTGGCTCATCATTGTTATTGCTTTGATGTGTATGGGGCTGGTAGTTTCCAGTGGCCTATTTGAGCTTAAACATAGCTTGCTTGAAGATAAGAAAATCAAAACACGAAATTTAGTAGAAGTGGCTTATAGCTTAATTGAGTTTTATGGGCAAAAAGCAGGCGCTAATGAACTAACTGAGCAAGAGGCACAAACGCTGGCAATAGCGGCTGTAAAAGCACTCAAATATGATGAGAAGGAATATTTCTGGATAAATGATATGCGCCCTTTTATGGTTATGCATCCTTATAAACCAGATCTGGATGGAAAAGATATCTCTGGAGTTAAAGACCCTAACGGCAAAGCTTTATTTGTTGCTTTTGCAGATAAAGTAAGAGAGAAGGACTCAGGTTATGTTCATTATATGTGGCCCAAACCCGGTGCATCAGAGCCACTAAAAAAATTATCATATGTGCGCGGTTATGAACCATGGGGCTGGGTAGTTGGTTCAGGAATATACATTGATGATATTGAGGACACTTTTTATACAAAACTAGCCGAGCAAAGTGTTTATATTGGGATTAGCGCCATCGTTTTAATTCTGCTTTCTCTGGTGATCGTTGGCAGTATCAATAATCCATTACAAAAACTTCATCTAATTATGACTGATGTGCAAAACAGCGGTAATCTTGCGTTAAGAGTGGATGTGAACCAGCGAGATGAAATTGGCTTGATGGCCAAATCATTTAATAACATGTTAAGCAGTTTGCAAAAGGTTATGAATGAAGTAAAAGAGGTTGCAGCAAGCGTGGATGAATCTTCCATAGCTTTATCGTCTATAACAGAACAAACAAGAGAAGGCATGTTTCAGCAGAAGCAGCAGACTGAACAGGCAGCAACGGCAATGCATGAGATGTCGGCAACCGTGCAGGAAGTTGCACAAAATACTTCTCTGGCAGCAAATGCTGCGCAACTGGCCAATAATGAAAGTATTAATGGTAAGCGGGTTGTCAGTGCGACGATTGATTCAATTAGTAATCTGGCTTCTGATGTTGAGAAGGCGGCTGAGGTGATCCGTAGCTTAGAGGGTGATGCTAAAAACATTAGTAATGTTATAGATGTTATTCAGGGTATTTCTGAGCAAACGAATTTACTCGCGTTAAATGCTGCAATTGAAGCGGCACGTGCAGGGGAGCAGGGCAGAGGTTTTGCTGTGGTAGCAGATGAGGTGCGCACGTTGGCGCAACGCACACAGGATGCAACCCAGGAAATTCACTCTATGATAGAAAATCTTCAGCTGGCAGCAGTGAATGCGGTTGAAGTAATGAATGCTGGGCGCGTTCAGGCTGATGCCAGTGTTGAACAGGCCGCTCAGGCGGGCTCATCACTGGAGAGTATTGCGGGTGCGGTGTCACAAATAACCGATATGAGTATTCAGGTAGCGAGTTCACTTGAAGAGCAAAGCGCTGTGGCTGAAGAAATTAATCGTAATGTTATTAGTATTCGTGATGTGGCTGATCAAACGAGTGATTCTTCGTCTTATATGAAAGACACGGGGGATAGCTTAAGTCAATTATCGAATCAGTTGCTGGTGCTGCTGGCGCGTTATCAGGTTTAGTAGTTAAGCATTACTGGTATTGAAGCAGAATTTATAAGGGAGACCGGTCATAGCCACGCCGCCCATTTTCGCTCCTTTAGAATTAGCCCTAATTAATACATTTCCGTTTTTGGCATTTCAGACCAAATTCTTCAGCTTTCCTTTTAATTTCTCTTTATTGGAGCTCATTATGGCATCCTGATGAGTTCTATATAGATCACTTCCCTGAAAATGCCATGCCAGAACACTTGTAAAATGATCGTGTGGAAGATTAATATTTTCAAAACTGACTCTCAAAGCTTAAAATCTTCTCATTTTAGTATCTGGTGAATGCTTATAATTTATTGATATTTATACAAATAAATAATGAACGAAAATGAACGAACGGTAAAGTGGATAAAATCAGAGCAAATTGATATCTTCATTCAAATAGTATTATCGACTAGCGGATACGATAAGTAGAATGAAAAAATTGTGCCCCCAATGAGTAAACTGACTAAAGCATATCTGTTTAAGTATTTTGACAGACAAAACGTTCCCTATGATGAATGGGAAATAATAGTTGATGGTGTTACTCATATTGTGGATAACGGATCGGTCATAAATTTAATTCTGGATGCCCAGCCAGAAGAGCAAAAAGTATTTGTTGATGCCCTTCAAGAATTAGAAATGTCTAATATAGAAATCAACACATTCCTCAAACATCTGGCATTTGAAAGCAATATTTTAAGCCATATCAAAACACACTGAGTCGGCTGCTCATATCACCTTCTACTCTTAATATATCGGGTTAGCGAAATATCCAGCCAATCGTCAATGTGCCGAAACGCGTCGCACTCGAAATTTCATCATCTGTAAACGATAGATCTGCGTAAGCCAGAGTTATGGATAGCCTGTCCCACGAAAAAGCCAGGCCACTGGTGAGTGCCAGGTGCGTGTGATCAAGCTCAATCGAGCGACTATCTCGAAAAGTATTGCCATCGATAATAATCTGATTTGCAATCAGGCGCCCGCCTAACATGATGTAGGCAAACCAGCCATCATTGGCAGCAATGAAATTACTGGTGCGGCTCGGGATAAGAATACCGGATATGTGTGATATAGAAAGATTATTACCAGCTCTGATGGTAAAACCAGCATTGATGGAGCTTTCCAGTGTCCCTACCCCAATATCTGCACCGCTGAGAAAATCAAAGTGTCCGTTTTTTGAAGCCCAGTTTCGCCACATGCGTCCCCGTGTAAATTTAAATACGATCTCATTATCCAGTTGATAACCCCAGCCTTGCGGGATATCCGAGTCGGATACTTCATGGATCCATTTCTGCATGCCTTCAGCGCCTGAGGCGGGTCCAACGATACCAATAGTGGTTGAAATAGAGTCTGCATATGAGCCATACGAGGACAGGTAGGTGTTGTTTAAAAAAAGCAGGCCGGCGTAAGGTATATCGTTAGGGTCAGGGTTTGCCGTCAGAATATCTTTCGGGGTATACATTGACTGGCCGATCGAATAAGCGTCAACACTGATATCACTATTTTTGTTAGGCATGATCCATTTTAATGGCCATACCAGCCAGGAAGGTTCGGGTTGTTTGTCTTCACGACCAAAGTAATACCATGACCCGTATACGCCATTGGTGTAGCCATCATCACTGGCTATAAATAGATCGTTGTCCAGCGTAAATGTTATTGCATCAACAGCTAAGGACTCTGATGTAATCGAAAAAAGGCTGGCAGTAATGAAGGCGAAATACCGATAAAGGTACTTACATGGTAATGGAACCACAAATTTTCTCAATTAGTTTGAATAAGCGAAAAGCAGCTATTTAATCCGGAGACATGAAATTGCCTGAGAACTTCAATGTGAATCCAGGTAAAGCTATAGAGTCCAAGGACTAAGCTACTGGGTGGTGTGTTTGTTATTGTACCCAGAGTTTTTCCCGATTGCTAATATTGGATTATGCGGTGAGCTTGTTTTCTTTTTATATAGATATTTAGAGCCAAAACAACACTAATAATTGGTGCATAAGATAAGTGATTTTAGGTAGAATGTCTCGGCAGAAAATTAAACTTAAGTTGAATAAAATGCCAAATAAAATTTTAATGAAAGTATACAGATGAAAAATATACGCGTGCTTTCATTAGCGCTAATGTTTTTAAGTGGAATAGTTAATGCTGAAAATCTGAAAAAAGATGCAGAAGCAGAAAAAGAGTCGCCCTGGATGTTAACCCCAACGGTGAGTAGTGACCCCAAGCTCGGAACTACGCTTGGTTTTATGGGCGCTTATATTAAAAAGTTTGATGAGAAATCACCCGCATCCATGTTCGGTGTTATGGGGTCGTATAGTGATACCGACTCATTTTTTTACGGTGCATTTTCACGAAGTTATTTTGATGCAGATAAACAACGCATTACGGCTGCTTTAATGAATGGAAAAGTTAATAATAACTATGAAGATTTTCAAGGCTCTGGTTTTCCAGTATCCACAACAGATAATATCAGTTTAGCGGCATTCAGATATTCCCACCTTTATAAAAATAACTGGTATCTTGGCGCTCAGGCGATCGCCACAGATTATGCGATTCTTGCCGATGATGCGTTGTCAGGCATAATTTTAGATCTGATCGGTTTGACCGGGCATGAATCAATTGGTTTAGGTTTAGTGGTTAATCATGATACAAGAAATAATCAGAACTCACCTGACAGTGGAGCTTCTTTTGAATTCCATAATATTGCTTATCGAAAATCTTTTGGAGGTGATGTTAGTTTTGATGCATATACCCTAAGTTATGTTGCGTTTTTAGAACATGGAGATGGACATGTGACAGCGTTGCGTACAAAAGGCCGATGGACAAATGATGCGCCTAGTAGTGGTTACTCAAGCATTGAGTTACGAGGTTATACCCGTGGCGAATATCTTGCACAACACATGACATTACTTGAAGTTGATGAGCGAATAAAAATTAAGGATAGGTGGGGGGTAACATTGTCTGCCGGTATTGCCTGGTTATATGGTGATGAGGAAGGCAGTGATGATGATAGTGATCAATTTCCAATGGCAGGGGCGGGTATCACCTACACAATAAAGCCAAAGGAAAAAATGATTGTACGTGCAGAATATGCAGTTGGTAAGTCTGACAATAATGGATTTTATTTACAGTTTGGCCGGCCGTTCTAGGTCATATTCTTCATAATAAAATTGGGATATCGAATGATTAAAAACCAGACCCGTCACTATGGCTTGATCAGTATTTTCATCCATTGGCTGACCGTTATTGTTGTGCTCGGCTTATCGGTGCTCGGCTTATGGATGGTGGATCTGGATTACTATAGTGAGTGGTACAAAACTGGGCCCGAGGTTCACCGCTCGATTGGCGTGCTTTTAGCTTTGCTTTTACTGTTTCGCATTGCTTGGCGATACTGGTCACCGCCACCCGCATCAATTGAAACTCATCAGGCCTGGGAACGCTTATTCGCTCGTTTTGTACACTGGGCTTTGCTATTGTTGATGTGTACAGTGATTGCTGCGGGTTACCTGATTTCAACCGCAGACGGCAGAGGTATAGATGTCTTTGGCTGGTTTGTTGTGCCTGCTACCCTAACAAGTATTCCCGACCAGGAAGATCTGGCCGGTGATATTCATTTCTATCTGGCTATGACATTATTGGCGATGGCATCACTGCATGGCCTTGCTGCTTTAAAACATCATTTTATTGACCGTGATGGAACCTTAGTTCGTATGTTCGGTCGTTAATGTGACTACACCACCAAGAGGAAACTATATGAAAAAAATATCAAAACAGAAATGGCTGCGCGGACTTTTTGTTGGTCTTGCTTTGTCAGCAACATCAGGCACAAGTTTTGCCGCTAATTACGATGTGGATACCAAGGGTGCCCACGCCTTTATTAACGCGAAGTTTATGCACCTGGGTTATAGCGTATTGCATGCAACGTTTAAAACGTTTGGCGGTTCGTTCAGTTTCGATCCGGATAATTTGCAGGCATCTAAAGTGAGTATCAATATTGATGTGGCTAGTATTGATAGTAATCACGCCGAACGTGATAAGCACATGCGAGGTAAGAAATTTTTGCATACAGATAAGTACCCCACTGCAACATTTGAAAGCACCCGAATAGAGCCAAAAGGGGGTAACAAATTTGTTCTGCACGGTGATCTAAATCTGCGTGGTGTTAACAAGCCGGTTGCTATTGATGCGACACTTATCAGTCATGGAAAAGATCCCTGGGGCGGTTATCGGTCAGGCTTTAAGGGTTTTGTAACACTGGACATGCGTGAGTTTGGAGTGAAATCGTTCATGCCCCTGCATACGGTAGATATGGAGCTGTTTATTGAAGGGATTAAACAGAAGTAATAATACTATAAGCCCGCAGTGTTAAACGATGCGGGCTTATTTATTCTTATTTTTTGCCGTGTCTTTTCCAGTTTCACCTGACAAAGCATTATAGATGACAGGAATGTTGATTCTGATCATTGTTTTAAGAAGTATAAAAATTTAATGTCTTAGTAATTAAAGTAATATTCTGATAGTAGATAATTCGACAAATATTTAATCAGAAATCAGCTTGTTACAATTAAAGCAGTTGAGTGAAATTAATATTATTAACGAGGTTATTCATGAAGCATCATCTTACTTTCAAACTTGTAACCAGCCTACTATTAAGCAGTTTTGGATTTTTTGCCCAGGCAGCTGATGTAGTAAGTGACAATAGCATTGGCATGGAACTGGCGCGTGATATTGCCAATGAAACCATAATCGCCTGTCGCAAGGACGGTTATCATATAAGTGCAGTTGTGGTTGATCGTCACGGTTTGATTCGTGCCGCTTTGCGAGATGATCTTGCATCTCGTTTTACCCTGGAAATTGCAGAGCGTAAAGCTAATATGACGGTTATGGCGTGGACTGATAGTGGTCAATTTAAAAAAGCCCGTGAAGATATTCGCCAGGAGCTGAATCACATTGATGGATTAATTGTGATGGAAGGTGGTATCAAAATTGTATCTGGCGGTTATAACGTAGGCGCCGTAGGTGTTAGTGGAGCACCGGGTGGAGATAAAGATGCGGCCTGTGCAAAAAAAGCACTGGAAAAACTTAATGAACGTATTGAATTTGCTATTGAGTAATTCAATAAGCAATCAGGTTAGGCGTTGAACTAACTACTCAAAAATATATTAAAATTAAAAAGAAGACTGAAAATAAAAGCAAAATTTTTTTTGAGTACTTAATGCACACTATATCAAATAGTGTATTTGGCTTTTACTTAATCAGCCTTTATTAAATTTCGTGGGAATGGCTTAGGGGTTACCCCTGAATTAATTGCTGATTCTCAAAGTAATTAATTAACCCGGGCCACACTATGGAACCCTTTTCATTTATCCTGCTGGAACTGGCTGTCATTATCGCCATGGCAGCTCTTGGGCGCGGGCTTGCACTTCGCTTTAATCAGGCTTCAGTTCTAGGCGAATTACTGATTGGTGTACTGCTCGGTAATATTGCTTACTGGTTTGGAAACCCCCTGGCAACTATTGTTATGCATGCAAGTGATGCTCAGAGTCTGGTTGATGAAGTCTGGTTAACCGGTGCCAGTATTAACGATGCTGCAGAGAAAATTTTTACCACACAAGAACTCTCTAATGGTGTGCCCCATGAGCTGGTTAATATTCTATCGGGGCCTCATACTCCTGAACTACTATTAATGATCACAACGCTCTGGTTGTTTTCGAATCTTGGCGTCATTATGCTGCTCTTTATGGTGGGCCTGGAAAATTCAGTGGAAGAGATGGTGAAAGTGGGGGCGCGTTCGGTAGCGGTTTCAATTATTGGCGTTATCGCGCCCTTTGCAATTGGCTTTCTGGTGAGTGACTGGTTATTACCCGATGCGTTAACACCCACAAAACTTTTTATCAGTGCAACTTTATGTGCCACTAGTGTTGGTCTTACCGCTCGGGTGTTAGAAGATCTCAATCGAAATAAAAGCAAAGAAGCACGAGTGATTCTCGGCGCTGCGGTTATCGATGACATACTAGGTCTAATCATACTCGCCATTGTTATCGGAATTGTTTCATCTGGTACGGTTCATATGGGCGAGGTTACTCGTATTGTTTTACTGGCATCAGCTTTTGTTGTAGTTGTGCTTATGTTTGGTGAAAATAGTGTTGGTTGGCTTGTTAGGCAGTTTTATAAGTTTTTCAATAAAATGCAGGTAAGGTTATTGTTTCCACTGGCACTTGCATTTCTTATGGCTGCGTTTGCAAATTATATAGGTCTTGCTGCGATTGTTGGTGCTTTTGCAGCCGGTCTAATCGTTAGTGATAATCACTTTGGTGGTGATCAGTCACCTTCTACTCAGGAACTTATCAGACCTATTCAGTCATTGTTCGCTCCCGTATTTTTTGTGTTAATGGGCATGCAGGTTAATTTGGAAACTTTTCTTGAGCTCGAAACAATTTGGCTCGCAGCTGCTTTTACGGTTGCCGCAATTTTAGGCAAACTATTTTCGGGGTTGCCTGCAGGTAAAGGTATCGATCGTCTTTCTGTTGGTATCGGCATGATCCCCAGAGGCGAGGTTGGTTTGATTTTTGCCAGCATTGGTAAAGGACTGGGTGTAGTGAACGATTCTGTTTTCACTGCGGTTGTCATTATGGTAATTGTAACCACATTAGTAACGCCAGTTATGCTTAAGTGGTCGTTGGAAGCAAACAGTAAAACTTAATAAAACATTAAGACTTATGATGCTCTTTGTCGGTGTCGTAACGACTGGATTATGAGTGCATACGGTTATGTGTTTAATTTATCCTTGGTATGACTCCTGATTACTTAGCTAAACAGGTTTAATCAAGCATAGCGTAATTAAACCTGTTTTAATATCTACTATAAAGCACCTGATATATCTGTTAATCCAGAGTAGGCTACACCTGACAATAAAGCCATTTCACGATGCCACGTAGCTAAATCATTATTATTAAATTTATGTAAATCATTGTGACCACAGGCTCTTGCCATTACTTGCATTAGCTCAACAGAAGCATCAAAAAAGTTATGCAATTGTGCGGATGATTTTTCAATATTTAATTTCTGACGTAACTCTTCTTTTTGTGTGGCAATACCTGCAGGGCAGTTATTTGTATTACACATCCGTGCTGCAACGCAACCAATTGCTTGCATGGCACTATTTGAAATTGCAATACCATCAGCACCAAGCGCCATAGCCTTAACAAAATCTATAGGCATACGTAAGCCACCTGTAATGATGAGTGTTACACGGCCACTTGCTCCTTGTTTATCCAGGTATCGGCGTGCACGTGCAAGAGCAGGTATGGTAGGTACACTGATATGATTTCGAAACATTTCAGGTGCTGCGCCTGTACCACCACCGCGGCCATCTAAAATTATATAATCTGCACTAGCATCTAATGCAAACTGAATGTCTTCTTCTATGTGGTTGGCACTTAGCTTAAAGCCAATAGGTATACCCTCTGTAACCTCTCTAACTCGATCTGCAAACATCTTAAAATCTTTTGCAGAAGAAAGGTTTTTAAATGTGGGTGGAGAAATGGCGGGTTGTCCTTCGGGTATTCCTCTTACTTCGGAAATCTTACCAATATTTTTGTTGCCGGGTAGGTGACCGCCTGTACCGGTTTTAGCACCTTGGCCGCCTTTAAAATGGAAGGCTTGTACTTTTTCTAACAACGCTTCTTTATAACCAAATCCTGCACTGGCATATTCATAGAAATATCGCGAATTTACTAGCTGTTCTTCAGGTAGCATTCCGCCTTCACCTGAGCAGATGCCAGTACCTGCGAGATCAGCGCCTTTTGCTAAAGCTATTTTTGCTTCTTCAGATAACGCGCCAAAACTCATATCAGATACAAATAAAGGGATTTTTAATACCAGCGGTTTTTTAGTTTCTGGCCCAATTATCAATTCAGTACTAACCGTTGTGTCTTCTAATAATGGTTTAATCGCCATTTGTGCGGCCATTATTTGTAAATCATCCCAGTGAGGAAGTTCATGACGTGGAACACCCATGGATGTCATTTGTCCATGATGTCCAAGTTTTGATAATCCCTCACGGGCCAGCTGATGTATATACTCGACAGTAGGTTCTTCTATTGTTGCTTTAGCTGTAGGTAGTTCAGAAGTACTTGATGTAATACCCGGACCTTCTTTACCCACTTCATCGGTGTTGAACTGTTTATGAGTGCCATCACAAAACGGTGCATTTGCTGTGTGTTTGCATGCGCATAAATATGCATCACCTTCCTCATCAGAAATAACCACTTTAGGCGTAAAAATCGTACCAACATGAGAACCATCACAAAATGGCTGATCTTTAGATCTGCCACATGTACAGAAGTAATATTCCTGTCCTTTAGAAAGATTAACTTTTACTGGTTTATTGTCTGCAATGATTGGGTTGCTCATACCTTCCTCTTTATGATGTATAACGTTAAATGATTATTTATCTTTAAGTTTCCAGTTCTTTTCAAACTTGATAATTTCAGACCATATTTTACCGATATATTTTTTAGGTTTGTAATGCTCGAAACGAACACCGATCGTGTTTGTAAAAGATCGTGTTACTCTGTCTTTTTTCATATTGCTTCTGCTTAAGCCAATAGTAGCACGAGCAACATTCGTCCCATTAGATGCCTGTATCTGATTTGTACTCCAATAACCATGATTTGGTGTAACGAATATCTTGATTTCTTCTGATGGTATTTTTCCTTTATATGTATATATGACATCTATTACGAGTTGGTCATCTGTCTCTGTTATGATTCTTACTTCATTTACTTTTATTTTATATGGAAAAGAAAGTTTTTTATTATCCGAAAAAATTAATTTTCCAGGTCTGCCATCTTCAATAATAATGTTCTTGGGAGGTTTTTTCGCAGAATCTTTTTTCGCTGCCTCCGTTGATTTAACCTCCTCAATAATTTTTACCGAATTTTCGTTAGAGCTGCATTTGTTATCTTTGAAAACTACCTTTCCTGATTCATTAATACAGTGGTGAATTTCGGCACCACAAAGTGGTATGTGTATTAGCAGGGAAAGAATGAATGGTAACTTTTTCATATACATATAATGCCTTGCTAAGGGATTGTTAACCCAGTAGTAAAATTTAAAATTGTAATAATTAGTAGTGTAACTCAGAATTGTAATAGAAGTTAAGCATTAGTCAGTCCCGCTTCACCTACTGGTTAATTTTTTATTTAATAACTATTTTTTGGCATTATCCATTTATTTGAAAATTCTAATGTTTTCATGTGATTCGTCAGACCATGCGTTATATGCGCTTGCCATTCCAAACTGAAGATAATGAGGACAGAATGCAGCTAGCTTAACAGAGCTTGAATTGTGACTTTCATATACAGATTGAATGTACTTAGACATGCTAATCAGTTCATTTGTAGAAATACTTTTAAAATTAAAGTTGCTTAAGTAGCATAATTCATTCATTCCAGGTCTCCAGTCTGAACTATTAAATAATATTTAATATTGATTTATGGCATCGGATACTGTTATTGATCCCGTCCATGTGGATTTGAAATAGTTGTCATTTTTTAAGGAAATTATATCTATTGCCATGATAAATGCCTATATAAAATTAACGCCCTAATCATCGACCGAAAACCGGTCATGAGCTATATTGTTGGTAGTGTTTTATGGTGCTGTTTATTCGGAGTAATTCAATTCTACTGTTTTGGTCGGTGTTGATTTACTTGTATGGTTCAATTTCCTAAATAAAATATTAAAACTAAGCTACTATGAATATGATTTTATTCTTTATGCTCTTTATTTTTATGGACTTTAATTATTGAGGCCAATGCAATTGCCTCAAAAACCAAGCCTAATATACCAAATGCAGTTCCTAATACAGTGCTGATGGTGTATAAACCAAATGCAACTATGACGCATAGAGCAGCTATTATATGTAAATTCATTTTATTTTTGTAAGGCCCAGGTAAGTGGCGAGCCGCATTTTGCGAGACCAAGCGTGTACTATTTTTTAGCACGCACGAGCTTGACCGTCTTGTCAGGCATCTATTTCCAAATTAAAGTTAAAGGTTTGTTGTTATCCAAACCAATATATACATAATATGCTATTTCATCTTTTTTTTCAGTTAACAAAATACGGTTACTGGAAAGTTTCCAGTAATATGACACCCATCCTTCCTTTTTTTCTTTCCAATCAGGCTTTTCAAACCAATCACTAAGCCCTGATAGTTCTAATAGGTGCTTAATTTTAGTTATAGTCAATTCTGAAACTAGACTATCTATAGAATCGGTCGAAAGGCTACGGACGTTGATATTTTTTTCTGCTAATGATATTTCTGATAAAAGAAAAAATATAAATATGGTAAGGAATAGTTTCATTTTGCCTAACGCCCAGGTAAGGGGTCAATGACCCAGTAGTGAGCTTTCTTATTGTAGTGATTAGTAGTGTAAATGAATTGAGACATAGAAGCTAAGGGTTATTGGTCCCGCTTGACCGCCTTGTTAGATGCTGCTTGGAATAAAGCCTAGTAATTGTAAAAGACCAAAGACCACTAAGAAAGGACATGCTTTTTTCATAAAGCCTCCAAATTTATTTCTCCATATTTCCATTTTTTCAGGTTCTTTAGGTTTTTTAGGAAGGTAGCCTGTGGCAAGAAAATAACCATATATGCCTCCAAGTATTGGGATAATACCTTCAATGTTCATTGTTGTTTTGTTTTAATGGAGAATTTGCATGTCGAATAACAAAGAATGAAATAACAGCACCGATAAAGAAAGATATTATTCCAATTACAATAGTTTTTGTTTCTATACTATTTGTTATCCAATATTCCTTTGCTGGTAAATATGTAGAGCCAATTAATAATGCAAAAAACATAAGTAATATTTTTGGGAATGTTACTAATTTTGGTTGCTTATCCATTTTTATTTTGTGCCTCTAACAGTTAAATAGGCCGATAGCACAAATATTGAGATAGGTAGTCGTCGGCATATCGTTATTTTTAATTATTTTAAATTATGATCTTACACGTTTAGTGTTTAATTGTGGAGTAAATAACATGGTGTGTTGTTTATGGTTAAGTCTGTTGCCCATTTTTTGGTTAAATATTTAAAAAATCAAAGACCTATAGTCAAAAGAGGGTTGTGCTTGTATAGGTGTTAAACAAGCTGATGTGTTTATTAAAGCATGTGATGGAGTGCGCTTAGTTAAGTGTATGGGCCGAATATTTGCGATTTACTGAAAGAGATAGGTAGAAGGGATTCGTTGAAAGGTTAGCGGTATGAGTTAATTGATTACAAAGCACAATTCTCTCTAATATTAGAGAGTATTGTGCATGAGAACCCAATTCTTTAAAAATTAGAAATAGAATGACTAAATTTTTAATCGATAAGTCTTATTTATGGCGTGATTTTTTTACAACGACTGCAATTATTCCTATGCAAACAAGTGCAATAATATGTTCTATATGCAGTAAACCGTGCACTGATTCATTTGTCATATGACCAGTGTGGGCCATTGCAGATGATGAGAATAATACGGATGTTAAAATTAAAAAAGTTTTCATTATTTTACCTTTACACTAATAAGTTCGTTGCCATCTGGATCGGTTAAATGTACTGCGCAAGCAAGGCAGGGATCAAAGCTGTGGATGGTGCGTAAAATTTCTACGGGTTGTTTGGGGTCGTGCAGTGTATGGTTGTCAGCTAAAGCGGCTTCATAGGCACCGGGTTGCCCGCTTGCATCTCGTGGGCCTGCATTCCAGGTGCTGGGTACAACTGCCTGATAGTTTTTAATGATTTCATCTTCAATTACTATCCAGTGTGCCAGGCCACCGCGGGGTGCTTCCATAAAACCAACACCCTGAGCAGACTTGGGCCATGTTGATGGTTCCCATTTAAATTCGTTAAAGGTTTTAGAGTCACCGGCTTTAATGTTTATAACCAGATCATCAAACCAGCCTTGCATGGCGTCTGCAAATATTTGAGTTTCCAGTGTACGAGCTGCGGTGCGACCTAATGTTGAGAACAGGGCTTCTACGGGCACGTCTAACTTGTTTAATGTCATACCAACCAGTTCTTTGGTCTGTTCGTGTCCGCTTGCATACAACATGAGTACACGAGCAAGAGGGCCCACTTCCATTGCATGACCTTTCCAGCGAGGTGATTTTAACCATGAATAAGACTGATCTACATCTAGATGCTTATAAGGTGGTTTAGGGCCAGTGTAATTTAAATTAGTTTCACCATCGTAGGGGTGCAGGCCTTCATTTTTGCCACCTTCGTAGTCATACCATGAGTGTGAAACATATTCCTGAATCTCATCTGCTGCATTCATATTCACATCATGAATAGTGCTTAAGTCGCGATTTAAAATTGCACCTGGTGGAATCATAAAACCTGAAGGATCATCCATGCCATTAGAGGGGAAGTCACCATACGTCAGGAAGTTGCCTAAACCTTCACCGCGAGTTGTCCAGTCTTTGTAATAACCGGCGATGGCTAAAGTATCAGGAATATAAACCTGTTCAACAAAGGTTTTCATCTGATTGATAATGTCCTGCACCTGTGAGAGTTTTTTCGCATTGATAGCAGAGTCAGAATTAATATCTATTGCGCAGGGTACACCACCTACAACAAAGTTTGGGTGGGGGTTTTTACCTCCAAAGATGGTTTGTAATCTGGCAACATCTCGCTGCCATGATAGCGCTTCAAGGTAATGGGAAACCGCCATTAGGTTTGCTTCAGGTGGTAGTTTGTAGGCTGGGTGCCCCCAGTAAGCTTTTGCAAATATGCCTAGTTGCCCGGCTTCAACAAACTTCTTCAGTTTCTTTTTCATGTCGGAAAAATAACCCGGTGATGACTTAGGGTAACTACTTAACGACTGTGCAAGATCTGAAGTGGCTTTTGGGTCGGCACTTAATGCTGAAACAACATCAACCCAGTCAAGTGCATGTAAGTGATAAAAATGCATGACATGATCATGAATGTACTGTGCGCCGGACATCAGGTTACGAATGAGATCAGCATTTTTTGGAATTTTATAATCCAGTGCGTTCTCTACTGAACGGATTGAAGCCAGGCCATGAACAAGTGTGCAAACTCCGCAGATGCGTTGTGCAAAAGCCCAGGCATCTCTTGGGTCGCGGCCCTGTAAAATCACCTCAATTCCACGCACCATGGTGCCTGAAGAGTAGGCACTGGCAATTTTATTGCCATCCATTTGTGCCTCTATGCGCAAATGACCTTCTATTCGGGTAATCGGGTCTACGACAATTCTTTCACTCATGATGTTTCCTCAAAAACGTCTTTCGTTAGTATATTTTTAAATTTTTATTCAGTAAATGTTCATTCAATAAAAGTAACCGTAACCCTCAGCATTCTGGAAGGGATAACGGGTATATTGTTTTTTCAAATTATTCTTCCAGATGTTCTGCCAGTGTTTCTGTCAAACTCATTAGCGGAATTTCCATATTGTATTCTTCAAGCCCATCTTCCAGATGAATTCGGCAATTTGAACAGGCGCTGATAATGGCGTCCGGTTTAATTTCATCCAGCTGATCTTTTTTACGCTGAAAAACTTTTAGTCTGAGTTCATCTGCGCGTTCGTTACTGCTGACACCACCGCCAGCACCGCAACACCAGTTCATTTTTCCGGCTTCGGGCATTTCCACAAAGTCATCAGCGAACAGGTTGATTAAATTTCGGGGTTGTTCGATAACGCCGCCGCGTCGGGAAATTTGGCAGGGGTCGTGATAGGTTAATTTTTGCGTTTCTTTACCGCTAATTTTTAAACGTCCGTCCTGTCGAAATTCATCGAGAATTTCCAGAATATGTCTCACCTTAAAATTAAAGGCTTTGCCAGCCAGGTTAGGGCCATCCCAACGAATTGCCATATAAGCATGTCCGCACTCAGGGCTAATAACCGTTTTTACTTTTAGTTTTTCAGCGGCATCAACAATACGTTGAATCAGTTCAGCTGCAATGTCAGCTACACCAATTTGAATGCCGCTATTGGTTGCCTCGAACGCTTCACTGGAAATAGTCCAGCTGACACCGGCCTTTTTAAATATTTTGGCAATGGCTTCAATGAATTCCGGGAAGTTCATTATTTCCATAGATGACAGCAACAGCATGTATTCTGCGCCTTCTTCATCCATGGGAATTTTTAAACCCGTATCTTTTTCAACGTGAGAAATTTGTGCCATTAAAGCAGGTAGTTTTATCCCCATGGGGCTGCCAATAGTTACTGCTCTTTTTGTTGCGCCAATTAAACCTTCTGGTGCATGACCTGATGCGGCAAGGCCCTCACGGGTTTTACGTATCATTAATGTGATATCAATACCTACCGGGCATACCATTGAGCAACGGCCACATAATGAACAGCTGTCATACACCAGCTTTTCCCATTGATTGAGAAAATCATGATCTATGGGTTTAGCAAGGCCCAGCATTTTTCCAATGCGTCCGAGTAATGTGTATTCCTGTTTCCAGATTCTGCGTAAGGGTTCTGTTTTATTGATTGGCGTTCGAGACGGGCAAGGTGACTCCGTATAAAACAGGCAGGCATCAGCGCACATACCACAGTTAACACAGCTGCTAAAAAATGCACCAACCGTTGAGTCGACTTCTTTTTTTAAAGCATTAATGCCTTTTTCTAATGATGCGCTCATGACTGAACTCCTCTATAACCCGATATGGCTCCGTTATACCAACGAGCAAGCACTAATGTGAAAGCGTGCATTAATTTGCTAAATGGAAAGGCAATTAATAAGAGTTCGACACTTAAAATATGTATTGCTAATAATGAAGGCGCTGTCATGCCTATGCGGTGAAATGCGATATAACCGGTAATTAATGGCAATATGGTAAGAAGCCATACCAGATAGTCTTCAGTTGAGCTGAGAAATTTTAAAACACGATCTTGAAGTCGGTGTATTAGCACTGCAATTAAAGTAATTATGCTTACAACTGCAAAGGCATCAACTACGGGTGTGGGCAATGATGGCCAGCCAAAACCAAAAATGTCTTTGAATAATAAAATATGTGGAGCAAAGAAAAATATAGTAATTAACAGGCCCAGATGGAAAATATAACCACTCACAATTTTGAAAGTAGAGCGTTTAAACGTATTACTGTCTGGAATAGATCGTGAAACAATCGTATGCAATCCGCCAGTCATTTCTGAGCCTTTAGCTTCTGCAAGATTAGTTTTTCTACCTAATAGAAAAATTTCCAAAAAACGAATAATGATGCCAGCTATGAAAATAGTCATAGCGATCTCAAAAGCCGGGCCACGTACCCAGTTAAGAAACTCTATCTCACTCATTATTCTGTCCTCATTTCTATGGTCAAAAAATTAATTTTTAATTTATTCTTTTTCTAAATCATCAATCGTTGTTTTAGTATGTTCTTTTGCCGCATTACTTTTTTTGCTTTTGTTCATTGCGCCCAGTGCAACACCTGCAGCGGCTGCACCCGCTGCGGCATAAACAGCGGTGGTGGGTATATCAATTGTAGGTATGGATAAAGCCTTATAAAAACCACCGCCATCCCAGAAATGGGGTTCAGAACAGCCAAGACAGGGGTGGCCTGATTCAATGGGGAAACTGGTGCCATTATTCCACTTGGTAGTCGCGCAGGCGTTGTAGGTAGTTGGCCCTTTGCAGCCGAGTTTATATAAACACCAGCCTTTTTTAGCACCTTCATCATCAAAGGTTTCAGCAAATAAGCCCTTGTCATAAAAAGGTCTGCGGTAGCAGCGATCGTGAATGCTTTGACCGTAAAATGCTTTAGGCCTGCCAAGGTGATCAAGTTCAGGAATGGTGCCAAAGGTCAGGTAATGGGTGAGCACACCGGTGATGACTACTGGAATGGGCGGGCAACCGGGTACAGTAATAATAGGTTTGTCTTTAACTGAGCCGCCGCTGTTGTTATCTATTGAAGCTGAACTGACACCGTCAACGTCTGTATTTCCATACATTTTGATAATGTCATAAACTGAATAGGCGCCGGTTGGGTTTGGGTGAGCATGAGGAATGCCACCAAACGCAGCACAGGTACCCACTGAAATAATAGCCGCGGCACCAGCAGCTGTTTGTAAAAACATGTCCAGATTACTCATGCCAGCAATGGTGGAGTAACCCATATCTTTAGTTGGTATAGAGCCATCAACGACTAATAAATATTTTCCCCAGTTTTCATTCATAGCCTCTTCACGTGCTTCTTCTGCAGCTTCACCAGATGCGGCTTGCAGTGTGTGGTGATAATCAAGAGAAATTGAATCAAAAATAAGACTTTCAATGGTTGCCGTGTGGGCACGGGTTAATGATTCAGTGCAGCCCGTGCATTCCTGAAAAGATAACCAGATAACAGATGGTCTTCGTGCACTTTCCAGCGCCTGTGCAATTTTCGGAATCATCGCCGGTGACATCGCCATCATGGAAGCGGTAGCCGCACAAAATTTTAGAAAACTACGTCGAGAGATTCCCTGACTGCGTAAAACTTCAGCAAGGCTTTTGTCTTTACCGTTCGAAAAATCTGTCATTCTGTTTTCTCCGCCGATGCCCCATGGGCTTGCTGGTTATCTTCAAGTGCCTCTGTAAGATTCTCACAGGCCTCATGCATATCATCTTTTTGTGAAAATAATATTTCAGGCATAGTGGTAATTTCAATAAAACGACTAATGATATTGTTTTCATCGTTATAGTGGGTGATTAGCCATACGCCAGAATACTTGGTTTCGATAATGTCACTTGGGCCCAGTGAATTGAGACGGGCCTGCACTTCACCTATGCCAAGAATATCCAGAAGTTTGTCTTCTTCTCCGGGAGCCAGTGGAATGCTACGCAAATCGATAATTGCTGTTTCATTGTTTGAGATAAGGTTGGTAAGCGCGTGTTTAACTTCATGCATCAACGGCATAACATTCCATGTTAATTCATCGGCATTTTGTATATTGAAAACTTCAGCAGTAGAAATGTTGTTTGTCATTTATCTCTATACTCTCTGGTTTTATTAATACTTCTTATTGGTTTTACTTAAGGGTCACGCACCTGATTAGTTTGCTGTTTCTTTGTGATTATTATTCGATTGTATCGTGTTAGATTCTAGTTTAATGGTATTTTTATCTAACTCTACATTTTGCCATTCATTAATTAATATAACCGCTTCATTAACCGCAGTATCAAGTGACATTGCAACTGCATCAGTGGGTTCCATTCCCCAGCCCATTTTATCTGGCTGAATGCCTATTAAGGCTCGATTAACTGGCAGGTGTTCTGTGATGCG